>OBIA01000121.1_pt1 | contig 57808 bp, 101 predicted proteins | sample 1519911 | NCBI WGS metagenome assembly OBIA01 (sample SAMN04209236, study PRJEB22552) | human gut metagenome | biome: gut; material: feces | host: Homo sapiens | place: USA: Oklahoma | reverse complement strand
GGACTCGCTGTGCGAGCTGGACGCCGCCGTCAACAAGTAAGGAGGTAGCATATGGATAAAATCTGGGCAAACCGGCTCATCGCCGGGACTAAGACGTGGGGTGAGATGCCCGCAAGCCGCCGCCCCAAGGTCAAAGCGGAGCTGGCCAAACGGGTGATGGAGAGCAAGATTACCCCAGAGCAGTACCGGGAGATCACCGGCGAGCCTTACACCGCATAAGAGAGGAGCACGCTTATGATCGAACTTAGCGTATCTCTTGCCTCCAACGGCGCTGCAAAGCTGGCAGGCTATGAGCAGATGCTTCGCTTCGGCTACACCAAGAACCGGGGCGTGTACCGCCTTGCTGTCACCGCTTCCGGTGAGTGGGAAGGGCTGGCTATCCGATGCTTCTGGCACGCCCCGGACGGCAAAGACCCGCCTTCCTCGCTGATGGTGGATGGCTATGTGGACGTGCCCGCCGGCGTGACCGCACAGCCGGGCAGCGGCTGCATCACCTTTGAGGGCAGCGACGGCACCAAGACCGTGACCAGCGCAGACCTGCGCTACCGGGTGGCTGCAAACTCCGGCACGGAGGACGGCACAGAGCCGGAACCGGGAACGCCTGCATGGCAGGCTTTCGTGGAGGCCGTGCACACCGATGCCACCGCCGCAGAGCAGGCCAAGACCGATGCACAGACGGCAGCACAGCAGGCCGGGGCATCTGCCCAAAAGGCTGGACAGGCTCTTTCTGACACCATCACCGCCAAAAAGGACGCACTGAAAGCCATCGGTGACAAGCAGACCGCCGCCACGCAGGCTGTGGACACGGCCCGGGACAAGGCTCTCCAGCAGGTGAAAGCCTCTACAGAAGCCGCCCAGACCGCTGCCAGCGAAGCCGCCGCCAGTGCAGGCAGTGCCAGCCAGAGCGCTCAGAAAGCCGCTGACAGCTTGCAGGAGCTGAAGGACGGCATTGCAAACGGAAACTTCAAAGGCGAGAAGGGTGACAAGGGCGACACCGGCCCCATCGGCCCGGTCGGCCCGCAGGGTGAGCAAGGCCCTCAAGGCCCCACAGGTGCTACGGGTGCCACTGGCCCACAGGGCGAAAAAGGTGATACCGGCCCGCAAGGCCCTAAAGGAGAAATCGGCCCTGCCGTAGCGCTGGACACCACCCTCACCCACGAGGGCGAAGCTGCTGACGCAAAAGCCACAGGTGACGCGATCAGCGCAGTAAAGGCGCGGCAGAACATCCTTGTGGGCACTGAGACAGGCAATCCTATCGCCGTTAACGATGCGTTCTCTGCGCCCCTGTGCGGCCTGACCGTGTACGGTAAGAGCACGCAGGACGGCACACCCACGCCGGATGCACCTGTTCCTATCGTGAGCGCAGGCGACGGCGGGAGCGTGGCGGTGAAGGTGACGGGAAAAAACTTGCTGGACTCGGCTCTTATGAACCCGACAGTTAGTTCCAAAGGGATGTCTGCCAAACAAAATTCAGATGGGAGTTATACAATAAGCGGAACACCCATAGTTGATGACACTATTCCCCTATGGCTTGGTGGTGGTTGGAGTAACACCGTCCCCCTTTTTACAATTCCACCGGGAAGTTACTATTTAAATGTTTGGATTTACCATTATGATGGAAAAACCAGAACGAGCAAAAAAAACGCATTTACGCTATCAGAACCCTTTAGAATAACTGGAGTTATGTATAGCCAACCATACACCATCAATGAAAGATATGATTTCCTAATTGCCCCACAGCTCGAACTCGGCACAACCGCCACCGCCTACTCCCCCTACCGTGAACAGCTCCTCACGCTTCCCACTCCCACTGGCCTACCCGGCATCCCTGTCACCTCTGGCGGCAACTACACTGACCCGCAGGGCCAGCAGTGGGTGTGCGATGAGGTGAACTTGAAGAGAGGGGTGAAGGTGCAGAGGGCGAACGCTGTAGACTTGTCAACCTGTAGAGTTACGGCTATCACTAAGCTTACGGTAGTAAAACGACTTTCGATTCGGTTGCCGCTCGATGGTCGCGATTATAAAACAGAAGCCCTATGCAATAAATTGCCATTTATTGTTTCGTTTGATAAAGATGTCCCACACTTTTATATAGACAAAACCAATGTGCAGATTTTTATTCCCCTTGACGCCAAACCCCCGGAAGAAGGAGAATACATTTTATTCTACGCTCTCGCCACCCCCATCGAAACCCCGCTCACCCCTGACGAAATTGCCGCCTACAAAGCCCTCGTCGCTTACGGCCCTGACACGGTGGTGCGGGCGAGTGACGGTGCGGGCATCAAGTTGGACTACCAGCGGGACGTGAACATTGCAATTAAAAAGTTGGAGGACGCAATCGCGTCCATGACCTAAGGAGGTACACATGGCTATCAAAAGTAAAGCACGGCATGACCTGACCCTGCGCTCCATCAAGCGGGAAATTGCCGCAGGACGTGACGTGGCATACTGGCTGGATAAGGCGTACACCCATCTAGACAACGGTCTGCTGACAGAGGACGACATCGCAGAGGTGGAAGCCCTTGCACAGGCGTACTACGATGCGCTGGATGCGGAGGACAAGGCGAATGCCGAAGAAATTACACTGTAAGGAGGCTAACTGAAGCTTTATCTAACCTTAAAAAACAAAAAGGAGTCTCAAAATGCTGCACACTATCCTCAAATTCCTCGTTTCCCTCTTCTCCGCCCTCTCCTGGGCGGAAGATGTCTCTACCTCTGACCCGGTGCCCACTGTGGATACCAAAGCCTCCGCTCCTCCCGGTTGGGAGGGCGAGCCGCCCTATCGGTACATCGACGTGAGCCGGTATCAGGGCAAAATCACCCTCGTCGGCTGGCGCAAAGTCAAGGCGGCGGGCTACAAGGGAGCGATGCTCAAGACGGTATCCACCAACAAAAAACTCAGCACCCGGGCAGACGGCCTTTATATCGACCCGACCTTTGAGACCAACTACCGCAACGCCCGGGCTGCCGGGCTGGACGTGGGCGTCTATTACTACACCTACGCCACCAGCGAAGCGATGGCCGATGCAGAGCTGGCCCTTGTGCGGCAGGCGGTCTACGGCAAGGAGCTGACCATGCCCCTCGCGGTGGACGTGGAGGAAAACAAACTCAAACCCATGAGCACCCTCGACCTCACCAACCTCACCGCCTACGCGCTGGAACAGGTGGAAAAGATGGGCTTTTATGCCCAGCTGTACACCTACACCCACTACTCCAACATGGAGCTGGACATGGGCCGTCTGGCAAACCGCTGGGACGTCTGGCTGTCCGATACAACCGGGCACACTCCCGCCGTCGGCTACCACTACAACGCCCACCAACACACCAGCGAGGGCCGCGTGCCGGGCATCTCTGGCAACGTAGACCTCAACGTCACCACCCTCAACTACCCTCGCATCATCAGAAAGAAGGGCCTGACCCGTCTCCGGGAGGGCGCATGACTAAAGAGCAGGCTCTTTTGTGGGTGCTGGGCGTTGTTGGCAGCGTGTGTGCAGGAGCGGTCACGCTGGACAAAGTCTTGGACATCATCCACAAGTACATCAAAAAGGCGCAGGCCCCCGACGCCGCGCAAAACCAGCGGCTTGACGCTATCGAGCAACGGCTGGGCGCAGTCGAAAGCATCTCGTCTCAGCACGCAGCGGCCCTAAAACGCGACCTCACCCGCTTCGACGCGATCGACGAGGAGATTTGCTTGGCCCTTGATGGCGTGCGGAATCTTTTGGATGCTCAGCTCTCCGGGGACAATCACGAAGGAATGCAGAAAAGCAAGGCCAGTATCGACAACTATCTTTTGAAAGGAGTTACCAATCATGGAAGCAATCAATGAAATTTTGAGCATCATCCCCGTTCCTGTGGCCGTCATCCTGATGCTGGGTGGACTCGTTTTCTACGTCATCGGCGGCATCCGTCTGGGCTATGGCGCGGCAGTCAAAAATCTAGTGCTCAACCTCATCACTCAGGCGGAGCGGGAGATTCAGGGCACCAAGCGCGGCGCAGAACGCAAGGCGTGGTGCGTCAAGATGCTGCGCCACTATCTGGACAACAGCCGGTGGGGCAAGCTGATCAGCTGGGCCATCACAGAAGAGACCATGAGCAAAGTGATTCAGTTTTTCTTTGACCAGATGCGGAAGGCACTGCAAAAGCAGTAAGGAGGTTATCATGGCAAGTACTACATACGAGCAACCGTCGCGCTATTACTACGACCAGCGCGCATCCCCGATTTTGTGGCCCGCAGTGCGTGACAATTTTGCCAACGGCGGCAAAATGGGGCATTACCGTGCCGTGACCGCTCGAGTGCGTAACTCTGGACAGTTGCCGCAGCCCTTCTGGCTCGGTGCTGTCCGTGGCGGCGGCTCGCGTAGTGCTGCCCGCTACGCTGCAAGGACTTGACCGACAGCAGATGACCGCTGCCATCAAAAACGCACCGCTTGGGAGGGTTGACCGTAAGATAGCCTTACTGCGGTACGTTGAGCGGCTTCCGCTGCCGGACATTGCAGCACAGACACATTATAGCCGGACGGCAGTAGGCTACCGGCTGAAGAGCATTGATAAAATGCTGGATATGTAAAAATCCCCTGCTTTGCTGAATCCCTGCGTTCCACGCGGGGTACGTTGTAGGCAAAGTGGGGGATTTTTGTTTTATTCGCACTAGTTTTGCCGAAATTCTTGTCTTGCAAGTCAAAATGTGATATTTTATTTTCGCTTCCAATGTGAGGCCCTTAACAGTTAAGCGCTCATGCGGATTTTTCCGTGTGGGCGCTTTTCTTTTTTGTCCTTCGTTTGACGTTCGTTGTCTTTCGGTTTTTGCCGATGCAGTACACTGGATGCACAAGGAGGGATGTATTATGAGCTATTATCCAACACCCGGAACGCCTTACGTTCCGCAGCAGCCTGTCAATCCTTACGGTGGCATGGGCACAGTTGGGCTTGCCACTCCCCTACCGAACACGCAGATGCAACAGGCGCAACCGCAGCGCCCACAGCCGATGAATGGGCAGCAGCCTGTTCAGCAGTCGGCACAAGATGGCGGTTGGTTGCTCGGCAGACCTGTTTCCAGCAGGGAGGAATTTCTGGCGATACCGTCTGATCTGTACGGAAGATGGACGTATTGCCCGGATTTGCGTAGTGGGGTCATCTACTGCAAACGTCTGAACCCAAACACTTGTGAATCTGACGTGTTAGAGTTTTACAGCCCGGAAGCATGGCGGCAAATGCAAGCACAACAGGCACAGCAGACCGCTGCACCGACACAGCAGTATGTGCCTGTTGAAGAGTATAACACCCTTGTGCATCGGCTGGATGAACTGGAAAAATGGCAGAAGAGCTTTTCGAAACCCACTGCCGCAGCGAAGAAAGGAGAATAATCGATGTCCTCTCCGTTTGATATGATTACTCACAGCCCTATCATGCAGCTTGCAAATCTGGCTCGAGCCGGACAAAACCCGATGGGGCTTATCCAGCAGTTGGGTGGGCAGAGCGCACCCATCATGCAGGGGCTGAACCTGATTCAGGGCAAGAGCGAAGCACAGCTCCGAACGATGGCGCAAAACCTCGCCAAAGAACGTGGCATCGACTTGAACCAGCTGGCAAGAGTCCTAAACCTGACGCTGCCACGATAACGCATCCCTCTAAGCGAAACGCTTCTCAGTTTTGCGGACTTGACAAAAACCGCATTTGTTTGGCTTCGCCCATCGCATACGGCGGTGGGATAGCATACGCAAAACTGAAAGGAGTTTTGTTATGGACGACTTTGCAACTGGTTATCTGGCTGGGCAGGACGGCGGCAATAACAACGGCGGATTCTTTGGCAACGAAGGTCTGTGGGCAGTTATCATCCTCGCCATCATCTTCGGCTGGGGCAACTACGGCAACGGGCGCAACGGCAGCGACAACGGTATGGCGAGCTACATCCCGTATCTTGTAGGCACCGGAGCAACCAGTCAGGGCGGTGCAGACACCCGCGCGGCACTGTCTGAGGGCTTCTACCAGCAGGATACCTCCCGCTCTCTGGCAGGCATCCAGAGCGGTATCTGCTCTCTGGGCTATGACCAGCTGGCGCAGATGAACGGCGTCAACACCAACATCGCGAACGGCTTTGCAGGCGTGAACAGCGCCATTTGTCAGCTTGGCTACCAGAACGCACAGCTGGTGAACGGTCTGGAACGCAGTGTGTCCAATGGCGACAACGCTATCAGCCTTGCCATCATGCAGGAGGGCAACGCACGGCAGGCCGGTCAGACCGCACTCGCCACGCAGCTTGCATCTTGCTGCTGCGAGAACAAGCAGCTGATCGGCGACCTGAAGTATACCATCGCAACGGAAGACTGTGCCACCCGTCAGGCTATCGCAGATAACGCCCGCGCCATCGTGGACAACTGCAACGCCAACTTCCGCAGCATGATGGACTACTTCACGCAGGACAAGATTTCCACTCTGACCGCTGAGAACCAGAACTTGAAGTTCGCCGCTTCCCAGGATCGGCAGAATGCGCTTCTGACCTCCGCGATGAGCGCCCAGACCGACACCATCCTGAACCGGGTCAATCCTCGTCCGATTCCCGCTTATCAGGTGGCAAACCCCAACGTGGGCGTGAACTGCTGCGGCTGCTGCTAACCAACACACTCCCCGATAACACCGGGTGAACCATCGGGGCAGGGGTAAGACACCTCTGCCCCTGATTTTTCAGGAGGAAAACATTATGGCTTGCAAAACAAGCTGCAAACTCTGCCCGCACCTCGTCATCTCGGATGCGGTGACGTTCGCCAATGACACGCTGACCATCAATATCCCTGCTGGCTCTTACGCAGCGGGAGAAAAATATTGTCTGGTCATTGCTCAGGCTTTGCCGGACACGACCACCATCAACGCCCCTGTGGTCATTACCATCGGCGCAGGTACGACCGCATACCCTCTGACTGACTGCAACTGCGCTCAGGCAACCGCCGAGAGCATCCACACCCGCACCCGTTACGCTACCCGCGTTGCAACGTCTGCGACTGGCACAGGCACGTTCAAATATCTTGGCTGCTTCTGCCGTTCCCACGCTGGTGCGCCCGCGTCCATTTCTTGAGGAGGTATAGATTATGGGCAAGACTACTTTTCGCCGCATGATGATGCTCCGTGACCACGACAAAAACCGTGAGCCGGAACGTGACCGCCTTGAGGAAGAACGTGACCGCAGAGAGCGTGAGCTGGAACGCCGTCTGCGCAAGCTGGAAGACGGCAATGATCGCTATTCCTATTATCCGCAGGAGGAAAACCGCTACATCGACCCCTACCCTATCCCCCGCTACCCTGACGTAGAGAATGGACGCAGAATGCCGCAAATCGGCTTTTCGCAGAACGGTGACTGGGACAAGCGTTCTGGGCAGTACGAACGCGGCGGTGTAGACAGTCGCTCGATCAGGATGCCACGCCAGCACCTCACCCACGATGAAGCGGAGGAATGGTGCGACAGCATGGTGAACGCTGACGGCACAAAGGGCTGTCACTGGACGCTGGAACAGACGCAGGATGTTGCGAAACAGCGCAATATCACCTGTGACCCGAACGATTTCTGGGCGGTCATGAACATGATGTACTCGGATTATTGTCAAGTTGCAAAGCGCCAGTCCGTTGACACTCCGGGCTTCTACGCTGACATGGCAAAGGCGTTCCTTGAGGACGCGGATGCCGCAGATGGCAAGGCATATCTCTACTGGGATTGCATTGCTGATAAGTAAAGAAAAAAACCTGTGTAGCCTTGATCGGTTGCACAGGGGTTTGTTTTTGTTATTCGTCAAAAATATTTTCGACTGGAGCAAAGGTGATGCTTTCCATTCCAAACTTGCACATCGGGCAAATCCAAATATAGCTTCCATCCATGAATTTTCTGTCTATGAATTTTTCTTCTATATTCAAATCTTTTCCTTTTACCCAAGCAACCGTTCCACAACATTGACATCTAAAACCTACCGCAAATTTTTCTTTTTCTCTGCAAGTCAAGCTTTCGAGTGAAGCTTTATCGTTCATGTTCTTCCTTTCTCCCCTGTGCAGTCATTGCGACTACACAGGGGTTTGCTATTGGAAAAGCTAGGCGGGGTGACGGTTCCCGCATCTCCTAACGATGGGTGATAGCTGCCTGTTCTATCCTCTAGCCTTTTTCGGAGTTATCCTAAGTCAATCTGGTCTTTCGATGCCGCAACGGACAGGTTGTAGATGTACTCTCCTGCCGTGAATCCGTGCTTGCGTGCCTCTCTCGTAACGAACGTCCGCTCGCTGTCGCTCATAAGGATTGTGATTCGCTTACTGCGTTTGCCGTCGCCCTTCTGCCCCTGATGGGAAGTGTAAGGCTGAATCTCCATCGTGCGCTTTGCATCGCTGACGGACAGGTTGGTAAGCGCAATCATAATCTGCTGGTTCTGCTGAACGATGGCTTGCAAAACTTCCGTGTTCTTCATTAGCACTTGCAAGATTGCATCGTCCTGCGTGTCGGGCTTGTTCTCCTTCGGGGCAAGGCTGTAATAGCCATCCTTTCGGAGAGACGGAAGAACGTCATCGAAAACCCAACTCTCGAACTTCTCTGCGCCGGGCAATTTGCTGTGGGTGATAAGACGGTATACGTCACCCTCTGTGATAAAGCTCATTTCTTGCACACCGCTATTTGTAGGTGCGTAGCGTTTTGTTACGCCCTTGCAGTGGTCAAAGACAGCTTTGCGAGGAACTGCGTATCCAAGTGCTTTCGCAACGTCAGAAGCACAGAAGAGAATCTTCCCATCTTCTTCAATCGTGCGAAGTTGCCCAAAGCTACTATTCTTAAAAACGTGAAGTGCATTACATTTCTTATTATCCATCATATCCTCCATATTCAACTGTTTGGCATCTTCCATGCCGACCTCATACGCCTTGTAAGTGATGCGAGATAATGCTTCTGCAATCTCGTAATCATCCTTATTGAGCGAACGACCATTGCTGTTTTTCTTGAAGTTTTCGAGAATCTCTTCTTTCGTTGCCGGAATGTTCATTAGCTTTACCACAAAAATCTTGCTTGTAATGCAACTATGAAGATGATATAATGGATTTATCACCCATAATCGCATGGAGTGTAATCCCTTAAACTGTCTGTTACTGCCAAGTTCCGAACAGTTTAGGGGATTTTTTTATTTTTGATGTTCAAGCCATTGCTGGACAGCTTCACGAACGGCTTCTCCCTTAGAAATGCCGTTTTTTTCGCAATAGTCCGAAAGTTGTTTGTCAGTATTCACGTCCAAACGGACGCTTGTGCGAACACTGTTCGGGTTTTCCAGCTTTGGTCTTCCCATTTTTGCACTCATGCGTTCACCTCCACTTTTGAGCGCACATTAAGTATACTATTTGTGTGCTTAAAAGTCAATACCTAATACTGCAAGATACAATACGGCGGGGGGCGTTCTGTTTCGGAACCCCCTTTTTTAATCCTCCAAGAAATCCTCCAACTCAATCTTTCCCTCTGCCGCTGCAACTGCCAGAGCGTACACGAACTGTCCAATCGTCATTCCGTGCCGCCTTGCTTCACGGTTGATGTACTTGCGTTCTTCCTCGCTCATAAGGATGGTAATGCGCTTTGAACGCTTGCCATCGCCACTTGCAACGCCCTGATGCGATTCTGGCATCGGGATTTTTTTCTTTGTCAAGCCAGCTTCTGCTAGTGCACCGGGAACATCGCCTTGTTCGATAAGGCGTTGAACTTCTTTCGCCTGTTTCAGTTTCTTTGGCTTACTTTCGCTTACTACGGCATTGTTCGGCTGTGTTTCGCTGTCTTTGGCTTGCTTCGGCTTAATACTTCTTAACTGTGCTTCATTAGGCTGTGCATGGCTGTCTGTGGATTCACTGGGCTTAATCTGTGCTTGTTCGGCTTCGTTCGGCTTTGCTTGGCTTACTTCTTCTTCCTTTGGCTCACTTCGGCTTAATGGCTGTTCCGAAAAAATAGGCTGGAAATCAAATCCGCCAAGCAAGCCGGATGATTTTTTGCTGGTTGATTTCATTTCACATTCTCCATCCGTGCGCCACAGTTCGGGCAATATCTCATTTGTGCAACTTCTGTTTCATATCCGCAAATAGAACATTTGTAAGATATAATCAAGTTTTTTGTTCTAACCCACTTTGAGTGCCGGGTTTCTGGCATCATTTTGACGGCTTTAATCACGGTTCTTATTGCTTCTATCGCTTCTTCTTGATCCATTCTGTCATACTCGCAAATAAACAAATTAAGCCTTTCTAGCAGTGCTTCTTTATCAATCATTCTCATTGCTGTCCCCTTCTACAATCATCTGTGCCAACGCCTTGAAATCTTCTGCACTGGTACTCTTTGCCGTGTCGCCGCTAAACAGGCTATGCCGCTCTGCCTGAGCCTTGCGAACGCCCATAGATGGTCTAATCTTCACGTCCAGTAGCGTTGTCCCCATGCTCTGTGCAATCACAGGAAGCTGCTCCACAACCTCTTTGGACAGGTTCTCGCGGCTCTTGTACTGGTTCAGAAGCAGGCCTTCAATCTTCAAAGTCGGATTGAAGTATCTGCGAACGTCACCAATGGTCTGCGAAAGCTGGCTCAATCCGGCAAGCGCGTATCGGTCTGCTGTGATAGGCACGATGATGCTGTTAGCGGCGATCAGTGCGTTTACAAGCGCAAGACCGAGCTGCGGAGGAGTGTCCAAAACAATGTAATCGTACTGTGCAGACACAAATTCCAGTGCTTCACGCAGCCGGAAGTTCTTGCCCATGTCCCGGACAAGCTGTTCATCAATGTCCTTCAATGCGCTATCAGACGGCAGAATGTCACCAGCTTCACAGTGCTGGATTCCTTCTTCGACCGTGCCTTGCCGGGTCATCACATCGAATAGGGTGCATACGTCCTCTGTCTGTGCGCCGTAGGTGTCTGTTGCGTTGCACTGGGCATCGCAGTCCACCAGCAACACCTTCTTGCCAAGCAACTGCAACGCACCAGCCAGACAGGTGCTTGTGGTAGTCTTTCCTGTGCCGCCCTTCTGATTGGCGACAGCTATGATTTTTGCCATTTTTATTCTCCCCAAATCACAAAGTAACCGTTGTACTTAAATTTTTTTGCTGCCTTACCAGCTTCAATTAGCGCCTTTCCTTCCTCAATTGCTTCGTCTGGTTCTACAGTGCCGTGTCCACGAGAACCGACCATTACATGAATTGGCGTATCAATTCCGTCCCCAACGGTGAAAAACTCAACTCTGTTACAATCAAAGCCGTTTCGCAATTTCGCCACTTCTCTGTATAAAACGGAACTTTGAACTTTTTCCATTTTATCATCCTTTCTTTATTTGCTGCTAAGTGCTTCAATGGAATAGAACGCTGGCATATACCTGTCTACGATACCTGCCTTGTCCACGCTTCTAATCAGATAGCCAACGGGTCTGTCAGGGAACGGAGACCTGTCCAAAGACAAGATGTCATTGTATGCGGCTTTCACCGTCTCATAAACCGCTTCTCTGCGTCTCGGCAGCTTGATTTCAGGATGCTCTTTCTTCATCCACTTCTCAACTACCTTCGCCACGTCAATGCAGTCTTGCTTTTCTAGCTCGTCACACACAGACCAGTCGAAATCCTCATATCCGCTTGTGCAGGGTTTTCTGGCGGCTTTTTTGATTTCCGGCTTGGAATTAGCCGTCTCACAATCAACCTCGCTAGAATCGGCATCTATGACGGGCTGCTTGGATTTGTACCCGAATCGAAACTCAACTGCTACTACCTTTCGCCCTGTGCAAATCTTTTCAAAGTCAACGACAATGTCTGAAACATTGCTGATCTCTTCCACTGCTGGTTCAAGAACTCTGCGGCGCAAAGCCCGGAAATCGTCATAACTTGCATCGTTTGCCCCCAAGTGGTCACGCAGCTGCTTCAAACCAATCTTGTTCGATGTTAGAGAGCGATTCATCCAATCTCGAATCATGCTGTACATCAGAATAGATGCTTGCTGTTTCATCCCAATCGTATAGCGCAGGCGATATTTGACGTAGCCGCTTCTTGCAATATCGAAGAACACAGGCCGTAAGTCAGGATTGCAGTTAATTGAAACATCATAGGACAAGGATTCCCGATTGAACTTAACCTCTGCCTTTGTGAACAGTGGATACATCACATATTCCGTTCCATCTGTATTCAGTGGTACTGAAACCACGTTGCCCAAAAAGTGCTTAACTTGCGACTTCAAGTTCTTTGAATTGAGCTTCAAATCCAGCAGCTTGCAATATTCAGCCAGCGTAAACGACACGTTAGAGCTTTCTGGGTCTCTCGGATTGATACGGCTCAGATAGACCTCAAGCAGCCGAAGCTCGCCTGCTGTGTAGTCCGTAAACTTCGCCCAAACCAATGCCTTGCTCTTTTCGACAAGATTGTTTCCTGTCAATTCTGGCATTGCATCACCTCATTTCTTCTACCCTATTATACCACTGCATCGTGTACACGTCAATGATTCTGTACACAATTATTTTTCAACAATCGACTTCCACATTCTGTACACGATGCTCCACTTTTTGTACACGATACACTCCACTTCTTGTACACGTTCCTCCACTTTATGTACACAATGCTCCACTTTTTGTACACGTTCTTACTATATATATAAACAAGAGATAAACAAGAGATAAATAATCATCATCAAATAGTGACGACGATACATTTTCAACAATTTCTTCTCTTCAACGGGCAGATTGTGGAAAACGACAACTTCTTTTGCTGAATAAAAAACGTCCATCAAGCCCTATAATCTACCTGACGGTTCTATCGTGTACAGAAAATGGAGTGCAATTACATCAATAGGGGACGAATTGACAAGTCACGCTTTGACGAACGAAAATTTCACGCGAGTTCGTTAATTACATCCGCAAAAATCCACCATTTACGACTCTATAGGGGACAAAATGACAACCCAAAACTATATTTATAACAGGTCTATTGTGTACAAAAAGTGGAACACGTCCCCCTGTATACCGTAAAAACTTCGATAATTCGACAATCAGCGCAAAATGTTTTCCTCGCTGATGGTATAAGAATCGTTTCGATTCATGGCCGCAGCTTCCCCACAGTCCTGCGCCTGATACAAAATCTGCATATTGGGCTGTGTTCCGTCTGGGTCAGGGTCAGTTTTGGTAGCCTGTGCCATCTCATAATGACCTGTGACGGTGCGGCAAACGGATACACGATCACGCAAAGTCGTGTGAAGGTTGGCTACCATTTCGCAAAGAACGGCAAGGTAATCTGAGCCATGATTGCCATAGATCAGATAACACAGCAGGTCAATTTCCTGCGGATGGGCTTCTTTGATATGCTCTATCAGCGTATCTCTCTTTCTCTCGGTGCTGGCATCGCCAGCCAGACTTTCCAATAATCCGGGATGCAAACAGGCATCTATGTACGGTTTGGCCGCAACACCGCAGCACACGAACCACTTTATGATAGTGGGAGCATCTGGGGTCATTGTCCCTTGCTCGTAACGAAAAATGGATGTCCGGCCTACACCCATTTTGTCCGCAAGCTTCTGTTGGCTAAGCCCGGATTCCGCTCTTGCCATCTCTAACGCTTTTGCCACTCGTATCCTATAATCATCCATAAATACCCCTCTTTCGACAAAATGATACAAAATCAAAGAAATTTAACTGATATATTGTTCAAAATGTGAAACAATAATTGAAAAAACTCGCTGTTTCATTGAAACAGCGAGATATGGTATAACTGTATTGTCAAAAATTTCCAAAGAGAAAGGAAACACAAAATGAAAGAAACTATAATCTGGAACCATGAACGTATGCTGATCATCGACGGAATGCCAGCCAGCGTTCCCGATGGGCAGCAACACACACCTGAACCGTGGGAGGAAGGCTAATGAACCGAACTGTAGATACTCTGATTATCCCATACGCCCGCAGACGGACGCTGGAGCTTGTCCTGAGCCTTTCTGGGTACGAAGCTGATAAAGATGCTTACCTCGAAGCAAAAGGCATCTTAGAACGCGCCGTAGCTGCCTTAGACGATGGGCGCGACCCAGCAGACAACATCGAACGCATTGAGGGACAGCTTGTGGAACTGTGAAAGGAGAAGAAGATGGACTTTACGAACGGATTCTATAAAACCGAAAACCCTGTTGTTCTTGAAGAAGTGAAAACCTTCCTTCAGTCAATGGAACGGCGTGGAGCAACCGTAAAAGACTTGGACGATGCCATTGTGCAGCTAAACAATGTTTCGCACAGCATCAGCACAAACGCTCTCGTTAAAGCAGATGTGCTGGACGATTTACCGAATAACCCCTTTCGTTCCATGCTCAACGGAATGTTACAAAGCAAAGGGTAACTTAAACTTAATGTGGCTCTTAATCATTGTCATTGCGATTTTTGGCTTCCCTGATACAAAGTAATGGATGCGAAGAAAACATTCGATTTTTACGAAGTTGTTAAAAATACATTGACTTTACAACTATAAGATGTATAATCGTATCAAATGAACATTCATTTTTACTGATCGGGAGGATATGCCACAATGAGTGAACAGGAAAGAGCCAAGATTGACCGATTTATCGCATGGCTGTTGGAACACCCAGATAAGATTCCGGCAGCGGAGAAAGCCTTAGGCCTAGAATAACAGAAAACCCCTTGCGCAGAGCTATATTAGCCCGGCACAAGGGGTTTTTATTTTACCGGGTCAGAACCAGTTCTTTTTTCGGTTTCTACGGTAACGATATTTTCTGCTGTTGCCATATAGTACACGGTCATTGCCTTTTAACAAGACCTGCATGAACCAGAAGCAAAAGGCACAGACGCACAACAAGTAATACACGGGATTGCCTCACATCTTCTCGATCAGGTTCATCAGCGCTTCGCGTTGCGCTGTCGGCATAGATTCAAGCTTTTTTCTAATCCGTTCCACTGCTGTATCGACCTCGCTTTGCGGCTGCTGGGGCGCGTTTTCTTTTTGTTCGCCAGTGAGAAGGTAGTCTACCGATACATTGAAGTAGGCTGCAATTTTAGAGAGAACCTCTGCGGACAGGCTCTTAGTTCTCCCGGCTTTCAATTCGGAAAGAAAACTACGGCGAATCCCGATGTTGGCACAAAGAGTTCCGTCTTTGATGCCCTCTTTTTCGCAGAGCGCATGGATGTTGCTGTACAAGTCCGACATAAGAACACTCCCATATTTGTGCAAGTATACGAATGCACAGAATTTTGTACAAAAGAGTTGACTTGTACAGAAGCCTGTACTATAATACAGACATGGACAGTACAGAACGCTGTACAATATAAACTCTCTACACCCTTATATTAGTACAGTTTTCCGTACTTGTCAATAGATTTTAGCAACTGGAGGTGGAATTTTGAAAGAAAACTTCCGTTCTGGCTTTGAGCTGGAAGTGAAGATGAAGCTGTTGCAGCGAGGTATGAAGCAAACGGAGCTGATTCAGGCGGTTCAAAGCGATACTGGATTGTTCCTTGATGATTCGTACCTCTACAAGATTCTTCGTGGTGAGCGAAAGCCGGAGAAGATTATTCAGAGCATTTGCAAAATTCTAGATATTGAGCAGAAGGAGGACTAAACATGGAACAGATTCTGACATTGAAGGTAGACCTTGAGCACCCGGACGATGCGAAGTTTGCCATTGACGAGGCGGTCAAGGTCTACGAATCTGAAAAGCTCAAGTGGACAGCAGAGGAACTCGCCGAAGCGAAGCGTCTGGCGATGAAGATTATGAACCAGTTGTGCTTGGACGGGTACAACATTGAATGGAGCGGATTCACGGAAGCGTACTGCTACAAGGCAGTTTCTGTTTGGCTTAGTAAACCGGATGATGAAGACTTTATACGAAATGGAGCGTGCTGCATCCCTTCTGCTTCTTTTGATACTTGGATTGCCAAGTGCGACTGTTTGTGCCGGGCTACCGGCAAAGACGTGCCTGCGTTCATCATCAAAAAGGCTGGTGAGGGTTGGTGACGTACTTTTACAAAGCACCAAGCCGGAAGCGCAGGCTGAAGCTTGCAATGGCGGAGGGCGTGTCCCGGAACGAAGCCAACAAGGTGCTGTGGATGGAAAAAATGCTGAACCAGTGCTTTGAACGCCACAATCGGGAAGCCAGACTAAAAGAGGAGATGCAGCGTGGAAGAAAAGTACTGTGAGCGCTACGGTCTGTATCTTGGTATTGTCAGACCGACAAGACGGTACTGCTCCGAGTGCAAGCGCAAGGACGACCAGGAACGCCGCAGAGAACATGAAAAGTCTGGCGTTATATTCAAGCCGAAAAATGCGTTCTGCGCATACTGCGGAAAACCGATGCTGAAAAGAGTAGCATCCCAGAAGTACCACGGTGGATGCGCAAAGAAAGCCTACAACGCAAAGGCGAATCTGAATGCTAAGTCGGCGTACAGGGCCAAACAGCAAGAAAAGAAGAAGTCTGAAAAGACGTTTCCGTCTATCGGAGAAGTTCAAGCACTTGCTGATAAAATGGGAAAACATTACGGTGAGGTGTCGAGGATGCTTGCAGCAGGGGAACTGACTTATGAACGGTAAGTACTACGGCAAACGAGAAATCAGATGGCACGGCCGGGAGAAAGAGCGGCTGGAACACATCCAACGCAAGCGGAGGATGGCAAACGATGAAGAAAGCAATAAACAGCTTCAACAAAAGCAGTCCGTGGCAGAAGCGCTGGCAAAAGCGTGAATCTTTAAGACTGGAACATATCGAGAAAGAAAGAGTGAGCAAAAATGAAAAAAATCAAAGTAAGAATCACATTCACCGAAGCGGTTCTCGGCACTTGGCCTAGCAACCAGAACATCGCCAGAGAGTTCATTGCCAGCAAATCCCCGGACGCAAATACTATCGAGGACGAAGTGGCCGCTCTGGGTGCTGATGCTGTGGCAGATAAGGGCATGACCGTGTTTCCTCGCAACGAGAACGGCGAACCCATTCTGTATGACTACCAGATCAAGGGCTTCTTCAAGGATTCTTGCGGTATGCTGGGGCGTATCGGCGGCAAGACCGAAACTGGCAAGAAGAAAGCCGTGAACGAAAGCGGCAAGCTGACGGCCTACAAGAAAGTCATTGACGGCCTGATTTTCGTTCAGCCCCGTATGATTCCCATTCATGTGAACGGTGAGATTACCGAGTGTCAGCGCCCACTCCGCGCACAGACAGCACAGGGCGAGCGCGTCAGTCTTGCCAACAGCGAGCAGATTCCCGCTGGTTCGACCTGCGAGTTTGAAATCGTTCTTCTGGACGATTCTCACGAAAAGGTCGTGCGTGAGTGGTTGGACTACGGTGCTCTGCGTGGTATCGGCCAGTGGAGAAACAGTGGCAAAGGCCGTTATACCTACGAAGTCCTCGATTAAATGCTATGGCAAAGTAACGCAAGGATGGGACTAGCAAAGGCACAGCTTTTCAATGAAAGGCGAGGCAATGGCAAAGTGTGGCTTTGAACCGCGCAGCAAAGGCAATGCAAAAAATTGAGGAGATTTGCAAAGGCGAGGCCGAGAAAAGCATGGAAATGCAGTAGCATGGCGAAGCAAGGCTCAGACGAGCAATGGAATTGCACGGAACCGACATGAGCGGCGCAGCAATGGCTATGGATGCAAGGCGTAGTTTTGATAAGCAAAGGCATCGAACCGCGGCGACGTGCGACGCAATGGCAAAGAATAGAAACGATAGGCTAAGGCATTGAGTAGCTAGGAGCAGAACGGCAACGGCAAAAACGAAAGGAGACAAAATGAAAGCACTGATTGAAGTGGCCCTGATGTGGGGCATAGCACTGGCAGTGGTTTTGGCGGTATTTCTGCTGAACTTCTGGATGGTGCATCACATCGGTATTCTGGTAGGCGCATCAGCTACCCGTGGAATTATCGCGACGTCTGTGGCAATGGCTACGGCATGGATACTGAGTTTTGGAGGTAATAAGAGTGAAAAGCCTGAAAGCTAATGTCCTTTGTACGCTTGGAATCGCGTTAGCAATCTTTTCGGTAGGATGTGGCGATGCAATCCAGAAAAGCCAGAGCATAGTAGCAATGTTTGGATACGTTTTTCTTTCGTGTAGCTTCCTCGCCGCAGCACTCATCTTGTGTGCCATTGGTGTCAGCTCTGAAAATGAACGTATTGAACAGGAAAATCGCAAAGTAAAACGCATTCCTCACCACACCAACGAGTGGAGGGATGCACGATGAAATGCCCGATGTGCGGCAGTGACAACATCACAACGGTTGATAGTCGCCCTGACCACGACAGCATCGTTCGCAGAAAGAAATGTCTCGCCTGTACCCATCGGTGGTCTACCATCGAAATTGACAAAGACCAGTGGTACAGTGCGTTGCAAATCAAAGAGGAACGTAAGAGAGGGAAATCAAAAGATGATTAACCTTGACAGATTTGGCGGTGTGACCGAGCCGGAGGACGGCGTGTACTTTATGACCAACGAGCAGATGGCAAAAGCCAAAGAAGCTGACCGGCTGGCTGAGATTGAGGACTTGCAGTCTGAAATCGAAGACAGGGAAGCGGAGTTGAAAGACCTCCGTGCGCAGTTGGCAGAACTGATGACTGGCTGATTTTGTACAGCCGTATTAAGCCAAAGTAAGAACAATTAAGCCTAATGAAGCCGAAGAAATGAGGGCGATTCCATGACTGATAAGGAACTTGTCGAGTATCTTTGCAAATGGTTTTACGTTGATTCTGGTGGTACGTTACACAGAAAAGACAGGAAAAACAGTGCAGGAAGCTACGATAAAGACGGTTATTTGATTGTGAAAATCAAAGGAAAACAATACAAAGCGCACCGCCTTGTGTACGCACTTCATTATGGGCTAATGCCTATAGGAGTGATCGATCATATCAATGGAATCAGGACAGACAACAGGATTGAAAATCTTCGTTGCGTAACCCAAGCTGATAATGTTGCAAATACTGTTCAGTCCAGAAACGCTTTAACTGGCGAGTATGGAATCTACGAAGACCGTTCAACGAAAGGTTTGAAACGCAGATATTCGTTCCACTTTAGTGGCAAAACATACCGATTCAAAACCATAGAAGAAGCTAAGAAAGCAAAAGATGCTTTATGGAAGGAGAAATATGGAAACACTTGTGAAGCTTTCCAAAATTCAAGGCGAGCTGAAAGCTCCAAAAAGCCAGCGTAATTCTTTTGGTAAGTACAATTACCGCAGTTGTGAAGACATTCTGGAAGCAGTAAAGCCGCTCCTCGCAAAATATGGAGCGTGCCTTGTACTTGAAGACGAGCCCGTGCAAAGCGGCGAATATCACTACATCAAAGCGACTGCAACAATCTACGATTCGGAGAGCGGAGACAAAATTTCAAACACCGCATACGCTAGAGAACCTAAGCAGCAGTCTGGTATGTCGGATTCCCAACTTACCGGCACTGCAAGCAGCTACGCTAGAAAATACGCTCTGAACGGTCTGTTCTGCATCGATGATACAAAGGACGCTGACACGGACGAGTACCAGAAGCAGACCACAAGCAGAGCAAACAAGCCTGCGCAGAAGCAAACGGAAGCGGAAACCATCCCCCCATGCGCTTGCTGCGGAAAGCAGTTGCAGCCTATTCAGTACAACAACCGCACCGTCACTCCGCTGGAAACTGCAAGAAGCACAAAGAAACGATTTGGGCGCGTCCTGTGTTGGAACTGTGCTCAGAAACAGCCGAAGGAGGGCTAAATAATGCTTAACTCTATTGCAATTCAGGGTCGTCTGGTTCACACGCCAGAAGCTAAGGTCACGAAGTCCGGCAAGGATGTTTGCACGTTCAGCATTGCTTGCGACCGTCAGAGCGGCGGTCAGAAGGAAACCGACTTCTTCAACTGCACTGCATTTGGTAATACGGCACTGTTTGTTTCCAAGTGGTTCCAGAAGGGCAGCCTGATTCTGGTGACTGGTAGTATCCAGACCCGGAAGTATACCGACAAGCAGGGAAACAACCGCACCGCAACGGAAATCATGGCGAACAAGGTTGACTTCTGCGGTGGCAAATCGGACAGCAAGCCCGCTGATCGGGCGCAGGATGCACCGCAGAACTATTCGCAGGGCAACGCAGATGACTTCTCTGTGATTGACGAGGACGATGGTTCGCTGCCGTTCTGAAAATAGCGAATTAACGTAGTATTTCAAGAAGGCGAGATAAAAGAATGAAACTGATTCGGACTACCAATGGGTGCTACCTCAACGCAGATGCAATTACGAGAATTATTTTTTCCAAGCTAAAAGAAGATTTCTCGTCTTGCATTACGGTCAAAATGAGCGATTGCGAAAATGAACTTTTCTGCATTGGCGAATACAACGGAGAGTGCGTTGATGACGTTTTAGACAGATGCCGAGCAAGGGAAGCTCTTCTCGATTTTCTCACAAGTAGTAATGACGGAACACTGGATATTAGCGACAATATATGCTTGAAAGAAGAATTGAAAAGATTCCAACAAGCAGACTGACCGCCTACCTTATATAAGAGCTGTGCTATCTGGCTGGACGGGCGTTTGGAAAGATGAAAGTTTTAGTTGCCTGCGAGGAATCGCAGGAAGTCTGCAAAGCATTCCGGGCGAAAGGTCACGAAGCCTATTCATGCGACATTCAAGAGCCGTCCGGCGGACATCCTGAATGGCACATATTCGGGGATGCGCTCAAGGCTCTGGAGGGGGGGCAAGTCGTGACGATGGACGGCGTAACGCATGACGTTGGCAAGTGGGACTTACTCATTGCGCACCCGCCCTGCACCTACCTGACGAATGCCGGGGCAAGACACATTTGGAAAGGCGGACAATTGCAACCTGATCGAGTACAAATGGGCATCTTGGCACGAGATTTGTTTATGAGATTCTGGTATGCAGATATTCCGAAAATAGTCATTGAAAACCCAGTTCCATCTAAGATTTTCTGCTTACCTACTTATTCTCAAATCATTCAGCCATTTTGGTTCGGCCATGCCGTAACTAAAAAAACCTGTCTGTGGGAAAAAGGGGTACCGCCTCTTTGTCCAACGAACGTCGTAGAACCGATTAAAGGTCGAAAGATGGTTCTGAAAGACGGAACTGTTCGTTACTCCTGTTGGGAAATGGACTGTAGCGGAAGTAAAGAGGAACGGGCAAAGGCCAGAAGCAAGACCTTTCCGGGCATTGCAAAAGCAATGGCTGAACAATGGGGGTAAAACAATGATTACCTGTTGCAAAGACTGCACATCACGCCACACGGCTTGCCATGACACTTGCGAGAAGTACAAGGCAGAAAAGAAAGACTTCGAGGAACGCAAGGCATTCGTATATGAGCTGAACCACAGCCAGAGTGTGTACCACCGTGATTATGAGGACAAGCACCGGGAAAAAGGGAAGAAACGGTTTCTCGGAAGCGAATTTAGAGGTGAACGAGGATGAATAAAAGAAAGTATAAGCCGGGCAGTTACATCATTTCACTTGATGACTTGATGAAGCAGGAGTTTGTTTACTGCGCCGGAAAACTTGTTCACAAAGGCTGGTTTGGTAGCTGGCAATTGCGATATGCAAATAGCGAACTTCTCCAACTGCGTATCAGAGAAGCCAAAGAAATCGAGGACAACGAATGAACACCGGCAAGCAGTTTGAAGCAGACTTCAAGGCATCCGTCCCATCTGATGCGTGGTGCTACCGCCTGAAAGACAGTGCCGCCACCTACTACGGCGGCAACGAAAATCTGTCCTTTTCCATCGACAACATCTGCGACTTCCTTGTGTACCGATACCCGATGAATCACCTGTTTGAACTGAAAACCATAGAAACGCCCTCTATCCCTCTGGAAAAGGTGTTTGGTAAGTACGACAAAGCAAAGTGCAAATACCGCAAAGAAAAGCACATCACTGACATGGTGGAAGCAATGGGATACGGCGGTCAGACCGCCCATGTGATAGTCAATTACAGGGCGGTTAATCGCACCTTTGCAATCCCTGCCAGCAAGGTTCTGGCGTTCCGTTACAACGAGGGCAGGAAGAGCATCCCTTGGCAGTGGGCAGAGCAAGAGGGAATAGAGGTCAAAGCAAAAAGGCTGCGTGTCCATTGGCGGTATGACGTGGATGGATTGCTAAAAAGATTGGAGAAAGAACATGGCATTGATATGTAATAGGTGTGGTGAAATGTTTACACTTGAGGAATATAACAAAATGAAGAACAAACTTGAGGTTCGGCCAATAATCGGTGGAGAAGAAGGATGGAGCGTTCTTCTTTGCCCGTCCTGCATGAAAGAACTAAATGACTGGTTAGAGCCAAACAAAGAAAAACTAGACAATGGAAACAAGAACGAATGGAACAACATGACTACTCAACCGCAATGTGGCGTGGCTGTCGAAATAAAGCTTGAAAATGGAGACCTCGACATTGCGTACCGCAGATACAACGATAAACGCTGGTTTCAAAGCAGTGGTGAATGGGTTCCAAGTGATGTCAAAATCGTTGCATGGAGATACATCGACTGAAAGGAGAAAAAAGTGAGTAAGAAAGTTTCAGACATTCTGCCCAAGACGGAAATCTTAGCACAGTTGGCAGAAGAAGCATCCGAACTGGCACAGGCAATGCTTGTCTGGCTGTTCGTCAACGTGTGTCTGGTCGTTTGTACGGCTGTTGTGATGGGGTGGAGGTAAAAACATGAACAGATATGACATTGAAAAGAGAATGGAAAGAAGTCGTAGAAAGTTTGCGATTCTGCAAGGCGTTGTGATCGCTTTTATTGCAGTCGTGGCGGTTTCGTCTATCGTATTTTCCATCTTTATGTATAAGGGCTTGTTTTCCGCAGACATTCCCGAATGGATGAAGTGGGCGTTTGTGTTTCTTGGGAGGTAAAAATGGAAATTCGTGGAGAGCATGGCAAACAGAAAGTTCGTTTTGATTCGCTCAAGGAAGGAGAGCCGTTTTACTACAATAGCGAGCTTTGTATGAAGACAAGCGAGATTACGTGCAGCCCCATCTTTTGCGGCGGCACTATATATAACTACGTGTCGCTCCGTCACGGCAGGATTATGAGCTGCTCCGATGATGCGATGGTCGGCGTTGCAAGGGTTCATATCGAAAAGGAGTACTGATGGACAACGAACTTTACTGCCCGATGAAGATGACCAGCAATCCGCTTGGGCGGTGCGTATGCGAGAAAGAAAAGTGCGCATGGTGGATGTCAGGCGAAAACTGTTGTGCCGTCCTCAATATGTCAAAAGCCTTAGATTACATGGGCGATAGACTTGTTCACTATTAAACCGAAATGAGGTGAGAACTCTTGGCAACACCCCCGAAGCGTGGTCGTGGCAGACCGCCACTGACCGAAGCTGAAAAGAAAAAGCGTGAGAAGCGGGCGCAAAAGGCGAAAGAAGAAGCCGCTGCGAAACGTGAGAAAGAGCGAGAGAAGAAGAAACAACAGATGCTTAACAAGCGGAAATCTATCCGCTCACAGGTGAGTAAAAAGGTGAAAGAACAACAGGAGTTAGCGATCACTAGGTCTAAGATGCTGAACACAGGCGATTTGCAATCGAGAATCGGTAATGAAGAAGACAAGAAGGTCATCGGTATGATTGCAGCCAAGTATTTTGGCGACCTTCCGAGCGTGGACATGAACAACCCGATTGAAGTGCAGCAACGTCTTGACTTCTTCTTTGATGCTTGCATCGAAGCAAGAATCTCCCCTGTGGTGGAATGGATTGCACTGGTGCTGGGCATTGAATGGGTGAGCCTGAAGCAGATTATGGCGGGCAAGCGCCGTGACGACAGTTTGCAGCAGAAGTACATCTTGAAGCTGATTCTGCAAATGCAGTCCATGTGGGCATACAACGGTATGTACGGTCAGGAGAACCCGGCAGAGTGGATTTTCCGAGCCAAGAACTATTTTGGTATGCGCGACAACGTGGAAGTCACCGTTGCGCCGCCTGAACAACCGTTAGGAGATGCCCAGAGCGCAGAACAGCTCGCCCAGAAGTACCAGACGACTTTGCCGAAAGGGATTGACGTGGAGTACAGAGAGGTAACAAACGATGCAAACTGACAGAGGAATCTACCACAAGCGAGTATGTGACCGCTGCGGAGCAGTTCTGGGCGGCAGGATGATGAACCCTGACGAATACTTCAAGGACTGGGCGTGGCGCAGAGACACTGGCGACCTGTGCCCGGAGTGCTATGCAGAGTATAAGCGAGTGATCGGACGGTTCAATAGGGGAAAGAGAGGGCAGAGATAATGAAAAAGTGCGCTCTTTACAGGTGCAAACAGTGCTTTGCAACCATGGCAGACGAAGGCGATGTCAGAATCGATAAAGACATCGTTGATTGGATGTTTGAAAACGAAATGGAAGAAAGCAAAATTGGGTTTATCGCAAAATTCAAAATAAGCGATAAAGTTCTCATTCATCGTTGCTCCAATAACACTGTTGGTTTATGCGAGTTTATCGGATGGAAGGAGATAGAGGAATGAACTTCTACTGCACCACCGAACATTGCTCTTGCATGGGCATCAAGCAGTTCTCCGCTGGCAAGGCTATCCGATGCACGGCAGAATCCTGTGAGAACAAATCTGAGCCGTCCTGCGGCTCTTGCAAATGGTACGCAGAGCCGGAGGGCGTGTGCGTGAACGACCAGTCAGAACACGTTGCAGACTTCGTGTGGGACGAACGTGGATGCAAGGAATGGGAGAAAAGAGAAAATGACAACTAAAGATACGCTCGCCATATTTGTTCTTGGGTCAATTATAACATTATTCGTTGGAGCCTTTATTACGGTTCTTGAAATGTTTCTTTGGGATATGACCGATAGCATTTCACTTGAATGGTCATGGAAGCATCCAGAACGCTCAACAATTATTCATGCGACAATAATGGCGACTATCAACGCCGTTATCTTTTGCGGTGGATTTTTGGCTGTATGGCTGGCGAAAGGATGAGGAAATGAGCTATGATATTTCGCTATGCGACCCCGTAACGCACGAACCGCTCAAAGCGGATAGTACGCATTTTATCGCAGGTGGTATGCGCGCTATGGGCGGTACAAAAGAACTGTGGCTCAACGTCACCTATAATTACAGTCACTTCTATTATCGACCGGAAGTGTTTGGTGAGGGCGGCATCCGCTCCATCTATGGCAAAACAGGCGCAGAGAGCATCCCGATGCTTGAAAAAGCTATTTCTGCACTAGGTGATGATGTAGACGATAGTGACTACTGGAACGCCACAGAGGGAAACGCCAAACGTGCCTTGTACGGTCTGCTGGCGTTTGCAAAGATGCGTCCTGACGGCGTATGGGATGGAGATTGAAGGGAGAAAAGTCAATGCCGATATATGAAGTCGTTGTAGGCATCGTTTTAATAACGATGGTGGGTATATTGTTTGTATTGCCTATTTATCTGTTTGAGCGATATATCCTTTGGGAAATTTTGGACGAATATATTGATAGCATCATTATCAAGGTTGTTGCTTGTGCGGTTATCAGTGTTGCTATTTTCTTAATTGGATGTGTAGTCGTTCTTGCTACCGCGGGGTATAAAAATGGCTAACACCCTTTGGCATCCATCAAGCGAACCGCCACGAGAGCGGACGCAGCCTTTGTTGCTTGCAACTAAGACAACGTGGCGTAATAAAGATGGAAAAATGTTGCAAGGATTCTCACCGACAGCGTACTTTCTAGGCTGTTACGCAGACGGTCAGTTCTGGGATGAGATAGGCGAGAGACTGCCGAAAGATGTGACGGTGACGCATTGGATGCGCATTTATGCGCCGGAGGGTTGACAGATATGAGACCGATTGATGCAGATGCGCTGCGCCAGAAGATTGAAAAATGCGCTTTGGACGCAGACAGAGCTAGTTCGTTTTCGAATCCCGATGGAGGAGCTTTCTATGATGAGGTGCTAGATGCTATTGATGCAACACCGACTATTGACCCGAACATTCAGTGTCCTGTGACTCATTGAATGACGTTTCCGATGGTATAGGAGGGCTTATGGAAAACAATATCGTTGTTACGCAAGATATGATTGACTTGTTTACGGCTGCCATGCGAGAAGCGTACAGAGCATACGGAGATGATGAGGAGCGTGTGCATGGCGTGATGGATGGCATTATGTGCGAAACTTTAGATAGGCTTGGCTTTACAGAAGGTGTGGAAATCTTTAACGAAGCACCGAAATGGTATGCGTAAGGAGCAGTAAGCATGACGAACAAGAAGTTTGGCATCATCATTATGGACTTGAGCCTTTTTGATTTCGGGCCGAAACCACCTTGCGGATACATCAAGGCAAAACATATCCGCCCAGCATACGGCAAAGGCGCAAGGCCTGTCAAGGCGCATAAGCGAATCACGAGAACGAGAGAGGGGTTCAGAAAGTGAAAAAACTTAAATTCCCTGAGGATTTCTTTGCATACGACAACCCAGACTGTCCCGACAAGGATATTGAAAAAGCCGTAAACAGGATGAAGAACTGGATGAAGGGCGAGACCTACAAGAGCAACCCTTGGTTCTTTATGGCTGCTGGTAACTATCTGATTGTCGGTCTTATTGCTGAAGATGGGCAGAAAACAATCTACGTTGCACGGCAGTATTATGAGATAGTCAATATTCCGGGCGAAGGCTGGCTACGTGAATCTGACGCTGAGTGCCTGTTTTAAGGAGAATTAAAGATGGAAAAACTTAAAAGATGCCCGTTCTGCGGTGCGGAACCACCGACTGTAAAAGTGATTCATCCACTCAATGTTGACATGGCTAGTTGGGTAGTCTGCGGAAAATGCGGGGTGAGCACTTCTGCAACATTTGGCAAGGAAAAAGCCGTCGAAGCATGGAACAGACGCTACAAAGAGGATTGAGAATGGACAAAAAACGAGACAGCTTTACATTCCAACGATACTACTTTGAAGCCATCTCCACACTCAAAAGTAAAGAAAAATTGGAACTCTACGATGCAATCTGTGCATACGTTTTTGAAGAAAAAGATGCGGCGTTGAACTCAAAAAAAGCAGAATCTTGTTTTATTTTGATTAAACATCTGCTCGATGAAGAATCGAAAAAAAGCGATATTGCGTCAAAAGGATGGTCTACACGAAAGTCAGCTCATCCTCATGTCATAAATGAGATGAAACTCAGCTCATCTATGAGTTCAAAGTCAGATGACAATGAACCCATTGTATCAACTAACAGTCAGATGAACGTCAAGACCTTGCCGGAGAGTGCAGTTAAAAAGAAACCTGACATCTTCTCCGACTTTGCTCATGGCGATAAAGCCCTGCTGGAATCCCTGCGAGAGTTCGCACAGATGCGTACAAGAATCAAAAAGCCTATGACAGACCGGGCAAAACAGATGCTCTGCAACAAGCTGGAAAAGTTTGATCGGCATGACTGGAAAGCCATTCTCGACCAGAGCATCTATGCAGGATGGCAGGACATTTACGCATTGAAACAGGATGACCAGTACGAGCAAAGTACGGAGATGGAGTTTCCTAGACTATGACAATGGACGTTCAAACGGTATTTATCGGCGGTCTAACGCTATGCAAGAGAGATGTTGCAACCGAAGTCATGGTTGAAGTAGATGATTCTGACTTTGAAACAAAAGAGCTGCAAGAGGCTTTCAATGCGATTAAGGGCTATTGGGAACTTCGTGGATATGTAGACGTTGTAGACCTCAGAGAAACGCACAAGAACGTTGCAGATTTGATTGTGGAGTGCAGCAAAGCGTGTGAAGCTGAGTGTGTTGTCCTTAGCCGTGAACGCATGGGAGAATGGGCTAAGCGGATAAAGGAAAATGCTGCATTAAGGCGCTTCCAGTCGCTTGCCGTTGAATCCGCCAGCGCATTGACGACCTATGAGGACTTATCTGAAATCTACCAGCAGATGGGCGAAGCGATGAGCCTAAAAGCTGAGGAAGAAGATGCGTGGACATACGAGGATGTCCTGAATGACTATGTGCTTCACATGGACGAGAAGCCTGTGTATATCAAGACAGGCCTAGAGCGTCTGGATGAAGCGCTTCACATCTCACCGGGCGATTTCATCATCATCGGCGGCAGACCGTCTGCGGGCAAGACAGCCCTGTCCCTGCAAATAGCAGCAAGCATGGCAAAGCAGAACTACACCGTGTACTATTTCAGCTTGGAAACCAGCAAACGCAAGCTGGGCGCACGTCTGATGGCTAATCAAATATACTGCCCTCTGGACACGGTGAAAAATAAGGCGGTCAGCTTGAATGAGATTGACGGACAGGCAAAGAACATGAAAATGCCCTTATATATCCGCTCTGCTGCCGGAAAGAACGTGGCGTGGATGAAGGCTCAGGCTCTCCGTAAAAAGGCACAGGTCATCTTCGCAGATTATCTTCAGCTCATCCACGAAACAGGCGCAAAGGACAGATATGCCGCCATTACAGCCATATCCATTGCATTACACGAGCTGGCGCAGACCACAGGCATTGTCGTGGTAGCTCTGGCACAGCTTAATCGAAACCCATCCAAGCCCGGAGCAACGCCTACTAACTCTGACTTGCGAGAGAGCGGACAGATTGAACAGGACGCAGATGCAATCATCCTTCTGTCCGGCGACAACCCCGACAAGTACCTGTTCCGGCTGAGCAAGAACAAGGAAGGCGAGATAGGCGACCTTCCCATCACGTTTAACAAGCAGATTCAACGATTCCAAGAGTACACTTGGATGGATTGATAATATGAAAATTGGATTGATTGACGTAGACGGACACAACTTCCCAAACCTTGCATTGATGCGGATTTCAAGCTATCACAAGGCAAAGGGCGATGATGTTGAATGGTGGTGGAGTGATTTTATCCACTATGACATTGTGTACATGAGTAAGATTTTTTCAGACGTGTACAGCCCTGACGTGCCAGAACCTTTGAACGCTGACAAGGTGATTAAAGGCGGCACAGGATACGCAATCCGCACAGTGGACGGCAAAGAAATATTCGATAAATCGAAAGACGTTGATTTGCCGTCTGAAATCGAAAAGTCTTTTCCCGATTACAGCATTTACCCACAGTTCCCGTTTGCAGTCAGCATGACAAGTCGTGGATGCCCAAGAGGATGTTCTTTCTGCCATGTTGCAGCAAAAGAGGGCAGATGTGCCGTAAAAGTGGCAGATGTAAGCGACTTTTGGTGTGGTCAGGACGAAATCAAAGTTTTAGACCCGAACATCACGGCTTGCAGAGAGAAGCGTGACCTCATGCAACAGTACATTGACACCCACGCCAAAATTGATTTTACGCAAGGTCTGGATATTCGCTTGTTGAACCAAGCCGACATTGAGGACATCAACAAGATGCGTATTGGCACGTTGCATTTTGCGTGGGATAACCCTAACGATGACTTAAAAGGCAAGTTTGAGGACTTTGCAAAGGGATTTCGGCGTAAGTCAAACATTGGCATGGTTTACTGTCTAACGAACTTCAACAGCACGTTGAAACAAGACCTGTATCGCATCTACACGCTTCGTGATCTGGGCTACGACCCCTATGTGATGATTTATAACAAGCCATCTGCTCCGAAAGAGATTCGGCACTTGCAGAGATGGTGTAACAACAAGATTATTTTCAAGTCGGTAAAACGGTTTGAGGACTATATGGCGTAAAGGAGAACGACTATGAAAAAGATTTTGACCGTATGCGTATCCACTCTGGCGGGCATTATGCTGATGACTGGATGCAACAAGCAGGTGGTAGACCTGACGTATAGCTACTCATGGGCACAGCTGAAAATGCCTGATGGAACGATTATCGAGGGCAAGCTGAATAGTTGGGACGATTACGAGGGCGACCAGTTGCAAGTAAAGATTGACGGCGTGACCTACCTGGTTCACTCGTCTAACGTGGTCTTGAGACATTGAAAGCGAATACAGAATCTGAGCGCATGGGCTGTCAGCAATGGCAGCCTTTTGCATATACGCGCACAGAAGCCCTACAAATGTTTTTAGCGTCAAACGGCAAACTTTATCGACCGAATATAGAAAACGGCGCTGTCACGGCTCTGCGGGGCTGTGAGCGCATTGTGGAGGTCTACGACTATTGCAGGAGGAGAAAATGGAATACATGACAGCCGATACAAAGGTCAATGGGTACATGGTCTACCCTCGATTCCTCTCGACTATTGACGTTAGTCCAACAGAGAAAATTGTTTACATTTACCTGTTCAATCGTGCAAGGTCGTCACAGAGGGCAAGCAGAAGCGGAAAGTTTGCTGACCAACTAGGGCGAGTATACATCGTGTACCCCATCAAAGACATTGCTGCCGATACTGGATTCACGGAACGATGGGTCAAGAAGTCTCTGAAAGAGCTGGAAGAAGCTGGATTGATCGAGCGCAAGCGTGAAGGGAAAAACAAGCCCGATAAGATATACGTCAAAGTGCCGGAAGAATCGTCAAAGAGCGAAAAGGGAGGTGAACAATCATTCACCTCTGAGGGGAACGATGCTTCACCTGTGAGGGGAACAATCGTTCACCTCCTTAATATAGAAGAAAAGAAAAGAAAAAAAGTTATTAAGAAAGCGGGCGACCCGCCCGATGGGAACGCCATCACGCCGGACTTCGAGGATGTGAGCGAGTATTTTTTGGATGCTGGATGTGAGAACAGGCTTGCCAGCAGGTTCATGAACTACTATGAGGGAACAGGTTGGATGACCAAAACCGGAAAGCCTATTACAAACTGGAAGGCATTTGCTGATATGTGGATTGACAGAGAACAGGAGAAGCAGCAGTACAGTGAACCAGAGTTCAATCGCCTGTAAAGGTTCTTTCCCCCTACAACCCTCTATCTCCAAAAGCTATACCGTTAGCCAACAGAGCAGACCGTAGGCGAGAACTGGCGTGAGGTTCGGACTGGTGGATGGCCTGCGACTATTTCAGACATGGAGAATTGACTTCATTTTGTATTCGGGTAAATATGTAGAAATGTTGCATAGCTGTATGAGTGGGTGATTACAGATTGAAAGCAACTGACCAGCAGGAACGGTCTGTCTTATTGGTTAAAAATATTGATGTATTTAGCTTGCGACTATCCCCAGTATAATGCTATGGATTGAATGAAATGTCATAGTGTGTTGACAGGAATTAAATCGGGTGCGGGCAGACCGAATCGGATGATACTGGTTATTATGCGAAATAATCCGTGATTATCGGGAGCAACTATGCTCTTATACTATAATAAGCACGGTTATTGTACGAAATACGTGCAACTAGCGTGGGAATAAAGTGATGAATATATGCAATAGAATGTGAATTTTATGCGGTCTGATGACTTAGCGACTATCGCACCTCTCTTTTCCTAAAAGGCGAACGACTATTTTACACAAAAAATACACGACTATTTGACGATGATTCGCAAGAAAATGCTACGACTATTACTCTGCGACTATCAGCGGACTGCTTGCTAATATACGATATATAGGACTTTCAAAAGCTAGTCATCTGACGACTTTACGACTATTTCACGACTATTTGCCGGGAGAAACTACGACTATCGGCTACGACTATTTCAGAAGCTGTTACGACTATTCCAGCCGGAACGCTACGACTATTGATGACCTCTATTGGCTATCGGGCGAAAGCCCGAAAAAGAGATGCGGCGGTAGCCGTCAATGGTTCCGCGCCGCCCGCCGTGCCCGCCCCGCTGATCAGGTGCCAGATCTCCAGCCGCCGGGCTGGCATGGTCTGTGATATGCTGCACTGTCTGGCATGAATCCATAACAGGACGCACCCATGCACCCTTATATACCTTATTATAATAGGGCGGCTGCCCTGCCCTGTACAGCGTCCGGTGTGGCGGCGGTATCTGGGTATTGGTGGAGGTGCAGCGCTTGACGGTATGCCCTCCGGCGCTGCACAGGCGGCGTATAGGCGGTTTATGCTCCTGCTGTATTGCGTGCGCTGGAATAGGGCAAATCAACGGAAATGTCCCTGTAAAGCCCTGTGAACAGTTTTGATGTTTGGTCTGTATAATTGCATGGACGGAATAAAAGCAGCTGTAAACGATTGTTCGTGGCTGATACGTTGCCGGGCAAAAAGAAAAGCCCTGCACCGTGCCGATGCAAGGCAAAAGAAAATCCCCGCCAGCGTGGGCGGGGCTACTTTTAGTTTTTTCTTTCTTCAAGGTCTGCAAGGGCGCTTTGATCGGTTCGCCCTGTCAAGGTGTCCGGGTCAATGGTATTTCTTTTTCATGCGTTCAATTGCGGTGGATGCTTCTCGGCGGGTGTCGCAGTGACAGCTTTCGTAAACGATGAAAGCGGGCATTGTTACGCCGGGGCCGCCGGTCGGGTTTAACTCGCCGCCCTTGTGGGTGTATCCGGCACGAACCGTGAAACCGCCGCGGCTAGATGGTATAATTTTATATTCCATGCGTGACCTCCGATATTTGATTTTCAAAGCGTTCCGCTCTCCCCGGTAGGGACTCGCGTCTTCGTGTGGCCCTTTTGGGCTGGGGCGGGGTGAATCTGAAATTGTGTCAGCGCTGATTGCGCCAAATGTTATAATCTGCTGCCATCATGATGGTATAGCCGCCGTAGACCTTAACAACAACGTCTGCACCTGTTGCGGCCTTGCGTGCATAGTAACGGGGCGTATACAGCCCGGTATTGATGTCGTATCCCTTGTTAGTAGTCATAATATATAGCCCTCCTTATTTACTTGCCTTAAACAGCGCCGAAAAAAACCAAAAACAAAACAAGATTGCGGATAAAATCACCGTTTGCACCCCCTTATACCACGCTAAAACGCTTGTAGGTGGTTTTGCTGCTACACTCTGCATATACGTCCGGGTGTAGCGTCTTGAGTAGCTTACTATCAAGTCGGACACTTTGCACGTCCTTGTAAATGGCTTTTGCCGTACCTTGCGCCATTTCCGGCGCACCTTGCATCATGGCGATAATGTCCGTTTTAATGCTCTCGTTCATCGCTTCCAGCTCTTCTAACAGCCGCTTGTTTTCTCTGTACTCGTTCACCTTTTCTTCAAACAACGTCATTTTTTAGCCCTCCTTAGCTATTAAGAAATGCGATCATAACAAGCGCGCCGCTTACCATGCCGCCAACGTACCAGATTGCAGCCCACTGGGAAAAGTCAAGAGTAATCATTTTTTATACCCTCCAATTAGTCAAATTCCGGCATAGCCAAAATAATTTTTTTGCACCGCTCAACGCTGAGGCGGTAGGGCTTGGAGCGGGTCAAGTTGTCCGCTACAATCTGAGTATATACCATCAACGGCAACTCAAACAGCCCGGCACACTTTGGATACAGGCGCACGGCCTGATTTCTGATTTCTGCGTTTAGTTCGTCTGCTCTTGTCATCGTTTAGCCCTCCTTATACTGCGGGATGTAGCCTAATACCTTAACTTTTGCCGGGATGGTATAATAAATCTGCCCACAATCGGGGCACCAAACAGAATCATATTGTTTGCCATCGTCTCCCAGTGCCTTGCACTCTACCTCACAGGTAAAGCGTTTTAGAGCGGCTTCTGTGAGTATTGCGGCTACATCTGCCGCGGGCTGTGCGTTAAACGCCGCCACTGCCTTTTCTGCGTCTGCCAGCGTATCAAATATGCCTAGTGTCCAGCCCGCGCCCTCTAAGATGTAGTCTACCATATACAGGCCGCTGTCACTGCACCAGAGCCACACAACGGGCTTGATGGCCATTCTGCGGTTGTTCTGGGCTGCATAGAGCTGGTCAAGCGTGCCAGTCATTAACATGCCATCCTCAAATGTTGCGGTATAGAGGTCACTGCATTTATAGGTCTTTTTCATTGTTTATACCTCCGTGTATCCGTCTGCGATGGCTTGCGCCTTGATAGTGTCCATGTCACGCTTGGAGACGGTGGGGACGTCCTTAGATGCCAAGCCGTCAGGGACGCGGGAAAAGGTCTTTGCGTTAGTGTCGATGCACAGATAATGCGCGGTGCCGTATACTGTGTTCTTGGTTCTGAATTCTAGTTTCATGGTTTTGTCCTCCTGTTTTGGTGTTTCGTGATGTGTGATTTACACTTTTTAGTGTATGCTTTTACTGACATTATAATAACACTTTTTAGTGTATTTGTAAAGTTGCACAGGCAACAAACATACACGAAAAAGTGATGATTTTTAGGCCTGTTTTGGTGTGCCGCTCAATCGTCCGTATCTGCTCAGTTTCGGACACGTTGTATAGGTAGTCCAGCACCCCGCACCCTGTCCGATCGTCCAGACGCGGCCTGTCTGGTATTGAGTGCAGACCGGTGCAGCGTGTCCAGCGTTTGGGCGTGTGTGTCGTGCCTTGTGTGGTCTGCCCTGCATCTGGTGCGGCCTGTCTTGCTGCCTGTGATGTGCAAGCCGTCCGGGTGCGCTGGGGCTGGGGTCTCCACCGGCGGGGTATACAGCCGCCGCCCAGCCCCTCCCGGTCAGTCTTTCAACCACCGAAAAAATAAAAAAGGCTCAAAAAAACACCCCATCCCCTATTGTCAATCTCAAAAATTTCCCACAAAAACAAAAAGACCCCTACAAAGGGTCTGTGTTATGTGCTATACTTGCCTTACAAGCCTTGAAAGGGAGGAATCTACAATGGCTAAAAGTAAAATGACAACGTGCAAGCACTGTGGCGCAGAGATTGCCGCAAGTGCAAAGGTCTGCCCTCAGTGTGGTGGTAAGAACAAGCCGCCCATCTACAAGCGCTGGTGGTTCATCGCCATTATTGTTTTGATTGTCTTGTCTGCTATTGGTGGCTCTAGCGATAGCGGCAAGAAGGGCTTTGAAGAGGGCTACAAGGACGCTACATCTGACAAGGCAAGTGCATCCACCGCTTCTTCCGTTGCATCTGTTGTGCCTGAAATCAGCGAGGATGATTACAAGGCAGAGTGCCAGACTGTGGACTATAAGGAGCTGTGCCGTTATCCTGAAAAGTATGAAGGAACTAAGATTGTAGTCAAGGTAAAGGTCTCGCAGATTATTGATGCAAACTTTTCCGGCAGCGAAAAAGCATGGAGAACCTACACTGACAACAGCGGATACGGATTCTATGCCGATGACGAGTATTATATGCTGGATAAGCGCGGCGGCGATGCTGTGAAGATTCTGGAAGATGATATTATCACAGTCTATGGTGAGTTCACCGGGCTTGAGAAAATCACCAGAGCATTGACCAGCACTACCGATGAACTGCCCCGCATCGAAGTCAGGTATGCAGACCTTGTGGATGAATAAGGAGAACATAATGGAAAACAAAACGCCTAAGAGCGATTTGATTCCTTGCGAACACTGCGGTCACATGATTTCTAAAACAGCCAAGACCTGCCCTGAATGTGGCGGCAAAAACAGAAAATATATAAGTGCTGGCAAAGTTGTGCTTATAGTTGTCATGCTTATTATCTTCGCTTACCTTGAATTTATGCTTTCCGCTTCGTTCGCAGCAGGTTAATCTAAACAAAAAGCCAGCGGCTAGATGTTCTCTAACCACTGGCTTTTCTTATTGGCTGTTTACTTCACGATTTCATCGTGATAGGGATGGTACTCAACATTAGGCAAGGGCATCCAATACTTCACATCGTGCATAATGCACTTGTTGCCCCGGAGCAGAACCGGCTCGATCTCGCCGTTTTCGTCCGGTTCAAAGGAAAGCTGACCGCTATCGACAACCTTTCCGTCACAAGCGATAACAGGCTCGTGGACGCACTCGCCGTAGTCAACGGTGCGCCAGAGTTTCAGCATGGTCTCGAAAGCGTAGTTGAGGTATTCCCCCATATCCTGAATCTTATCTGCGGTAAGCATAGTTGTTCTCCTTTCAAACTGCCATCTGGGTCTGGCTATTGACGTTCTGAATCATCATTACGGTGTTTGCACAAGGCCGCCACCGTTCGATATAGGCGATGGCGTTGTCAAAATCCTTGCGAGGAACGTTGCTGATGCTGTTCACATGGAACCAGTCCTGTGCATCCTTGTTGCATTCACTGTAAACCTTGCACCGGGTGGACTTGTCAAGGTATGCAGGAGAGGTCTTGCCGCCAAGTGCTTCAACCACGACACGGTTTACCGCACGGCGAAGCGCACGCTGCTGCTCATAGTCCACTGTCATGTTGGTTTCAAGAGCAGAGATGCGCTTTTCGTGCTGCATGGAACGGTTGTCCAGAACGAAGATTGCTTGCAGTTCTTTAGATGCCCCTGCGAACTGGTTGACGGCCACGTTCTTTTCAAGGTCAATCAGCTTCTGGCGAATCTCCATGCCCTGCGGCGTCCGCTGAATCATTGCAATGTGCTTTGCCATGTCCAGAGTGATGATGTGGTCGATTTGCTTTTGCGGCATTTTACGCCCGTCGTCACGGGTGACATTTTTGACATCCGTGAAATAATCCGTTCCATCGACAAATCCGTATTCACACATTCTTGCAAACCAATGCGTGTAATCGGTCTTAATTTTCAGCCTTTCGTACAACTCCCTACCCAGCACTACCTTTTCGCCAGTGTCGGTGTCGTACACGGGGATAACATCTTCGGAGAAGATTCGGATGGTTTCAAGATTATTATTCATAGAAATTTAGCCTTTCTATCTTGCGAGAGCAGGCCATCTCTGGTATAATAACCCAAAGAGGGTCTATACTCTCTGAGTGTTTCATAAGACGTTCGCTGTGGTCGGTAAACTTTAGCGAGCGTCTTATTCTTTTTCATCGGTCTCCGGGATGGGATGCAGCGTAAAGAACGCATCTCGAAGCGCAAAGGACAACGATACACGCTTCTTGATACAATACGCTTGCAAATGTTCAAACTGCTTGTCAGTCATACTGATTGTCAGCGTTCGCTTGAACCGCTCGGCGTAAGGGCTACTCATGTCTATTCACCTCCTTTCATTTGCTGGTGATGTTAGTATAACCTTATTTTGTGTTAAGTCAAGGAATGAAACACCGGATGTAGTACTGCTATCTGTACTATTCTCTGGATTTCTACGTTTTGCACAAAACTCAGCTCTTATTTTTGGCCGCTCCCGCTTCGTACCCTGCCCGGTAGTTCAGTTCGGACAGTTTACCCAGCGCTTCTGCGTACTCCCTGTCCTCACTGGTCGGCTCTTTGCCGTGTGCGAGTGTTTTCAGAAATTCTTCGGTTTTCGTGGGGAAGTTCATGTTTTTTTGCTCCAAACTCTTGCGGAGAGCAGCCCTTTTTGGTATAATAGATTCCGAAAAGGGAGACTGCCCCCTTGGTGGTTGCAGGTTCTCGTTTCGTGATGTGGATAAGCTATCAGTGGCTTCGTGGTGGTTGCGGCTGGTAGCTTATTTTTTTATGCCTTGATGCTTTCAACGTAGGATGCTACCCCCTCGATACCCATGCGGATAACATCAACCTTTGAGATGCCCAATGCCTTTGCGCTGCTCTCCATGCTTGCGATCTGGCTCTCTGTGAGCCGGGTGCTTATCATGTGCAGCTTATCACGTTCCGAGGTTTCTGCTCGTCTTGCCAAGCCTATCACCTCGCTTTCGCTGGAACAAGTATAAAGCGTGAAAATATGCTTGTCAAGACCTAAAGTTTTACGGAAATGAAGTTTGGCAGAATTACTCCTTATTATAGAAAATTTTCTACCTGATTGTGATTAACTAAGTAAACACCCTTATACTACTCTAGTATGTATAAATACATACTAGAGTATATTTATATATTATATGAGCATAGAGCTAATTTGGCTTACACTAAAAAGTGTTGACAGTTACATTAAAAAGTGTTACAATAGCATCAAGAAAGAGAGGATGCCTGTATGCAAAGCAACAAAATTGTCAAAGAGTTGATAGATTACGCTAGAGCTGGAAACCCGCACAAGACTTGGTCTTGGTGGGCGAACGAACTTGGGCAGGAACGTCCTTCTTGCGTGACTGAAAGATTGAGGGGAAATGGCCTTTCGGTTAAAACTCTCGTGAAATTTTGCTGGTTGCTTGGTTATCGTGTTGTAATCGAGCCGAAAAGTGATGAACCTGTAAAAGACGGCTGCTACTTGGTTGATGATGGGCTGGAAGAATTTAAGAATGATTATTTTGTTCGAAAAGCAAAAGAACTTAAGGAAAAATCCACGCTTTGAAAAGGACGGTGAACCTGAATGATTTACGGTTATGCTCGTGTCAGTTCCGCTGGTCAAGCGATTGACGGCAACAGCCTTGAATCGCAGGAAGAAGCCCTCAAGGCTGCTGGTGCAACCAAGATTTTCAAAGAGGTATATACCGGAACTAAAATGGAACGCAAGGAACTGGACAAGCTGGAAGCGGAAGTCCAAAGCGGCGATACAATCGTTGTGACAAAGCTAGATCGTGTTGCCAGAAGCCTTGTCGGTGGGTATGAATTGATTGATTCGTGGATTGAAAAAGGAATCCGGGTGAACGTGCTGAATCTTGGCGTGATGGACAACACCCCTGCTAGTAGGGCTATGAGAGGTATGTTCCTTGTGTTTGCCCAGTTTGAGCGTGACATGATTGTTGAACGTACCAGAGAGGGCAAGAAGATTGCCAGTCAGCGCCCCGATTACAGGGAAGGCCGCAAACCCACCGAGTATGACCGCAACCTCTTTGACGTTCTTCACAAACAGGTGGAGAAGCGAATTCTCACAGTCACGGACGCTGCCAAGCAGCTTGGCGTGACCCGCCAGACATGGTATCGGATTGCTGAACAGAGAAAGGCTGGATAATATGCAGGGAGAAGAACTGATTGTTAAGAACGGCAGTATCACACTGCGGTCTATGCTTGACTTTGGCGGATTCCTTGAAATTAAGAGGTTCTTGGAAGTCTGTCATTCGGAAAACTGCACCGTAACCTTTGCAAACGAGGAAATTGTCATTTTCCCGAAAGAATACGATGCTGCTAAAGATGCTCTCGTTTTTATTTACGGCACACTGGCAGAAAGACACAGTATTATCGAAAAGTATCTCCGCTATAAGCTGATGCTAGGAGATGAACAACCAAAACCTACTTTACATAGTCAGAGAAAGGAATAAAGCATGAAACCCGTAAAATTGTCAGAGCAGAGTTTGAAACTCATTGAAACGCTGTGCGATTATACCGACAAGCTCGACATTCTCAATGCCATTGCAGACGCTTTGTACTATGATGCAAACGAGTTGAAACGCAGGCTCAACCAACTTGCAGAAGAAGTCAAATAAACTGTGCAACCCATTTATTAAGATGGAGTTTAGTAAATAATTTTCTGAAGTGAAATTATAAAACCGAATATTTGATTTTTGTGCAGTTGTAGGCACTCTTTACATTTTCAGGTAGGGGGTGCCTATTTTTTATGCAGCCAAAGCAGTGTATCGCCATCATTGACAGCATCAAAGCGTATGCAAAGCAGAATCCGACCGAAGCACAAGTCTATGAGGACTGGTTTCAGGCGGTGGTGAACCTAAGAGATGCCCTGCCGCAAGACAAGCGGTTCGATGCCTACAAATACTCCGGTGAGCTGCGCTCTATCTGCGCATCCATGATGGGCAAGATGAAAACAGGCGAGGACGTGGCGAAGGTCTATGACATTATCAGCCGGACGTACCTGTTTGAAGCAAAAGATGTGTTCGACAGCTATTGCATCTACCTTGAATGGAACCGTGCGCCGGAGAAAAAGTTCTATCAACCCAGACGCAGAGTGCTGAAAGTGTTGGCAGACGACCTAGAGGACTTGTTCTATAAGCGGATAGATTTCTTGGGGGTCAGTCTTCCGGCTCGCGTAGGTAAGAGTACGCTGTGCATTTTCTTCATCACATGGCTTATGGGAAACCGCCCGGACGTTGCATCGGTTATGAGCGGACATTCTGACAAGCTGACCAACGGCTTTTACGGCGAAGTTCTGTCTATCATCACTGACCCCGTTACCTATAACTGGGGCAAAATCTTCCCTGATGTTCAGCTTGTGGATAAGAGCGCAAAGGACGAAAGCGTTGACCTGAACCGTAAAAAGCGATTTCCTACCCTTACTTGCCGCTCCATTGGCGGTACGCTGACCGGCGCAGTTGAAATCGGCGAGGGCGGGGTGCTGTACAGCGATGACTTGATCGAGGACTTGGAAGAAAGCCTAAACGTTGAGCGTCTAAACAACAAGTACGATGCCTACCTGAACCAGCTAAAAGACCGTAAAAAGCAGGGCGCATTGGAGCTGATGGTCGGCACCCGCTGGAACGTGCTTGACCCTCTGGGGCGCATCCAAAGCCAGTATGCAGACAATCCCAAGTACAGATTTCGGGTCATTCCCGCTGTGGATGAGAACGGACACAGCAACTTCAATTATGACTACGGCGTGGGATTTGACGATGCCTACTATGCCGACATGAAAGCCAGCATTGACGATGCAACATGGTGGGCAAAGTACATGGGTAAGCCTTATGTGCGTGAAGGATTGCTGTTCCCTGCCGATGAACTGCGGTATTTCAACGGCGTTCTGCCCGATGGAGAGCCTGATCGCAAGCTCATGGTCATGGATATTGCATGGGGCGGCGGTGACTTCACCGCCTGTCCTATCGCCTATGTGTACGGCGATGCCGTGTTCATTCCTGACCTTGTGTTCAATAATGGCGATAAGACCGTGACCAGACCGGAAGTCGTGGGCAAAATTATCCAGCACAAAATCAACGTGGTGCGTGGAGAAGCCAACAACGGCGGTGACGAATACTGTGATGTGGTAGATAGCCAGCTCCGGCAGCAGGGGTATCACTGCTCTGTCCGCAGCCAGCGTGCGCCCAGTGGGCAAAGCAAACTGTCCAGAATTATTCAGTATGCGCCGGACATCAAACGGTTCTATTTCCTTGACGAAAAACACCAGTCGAAAGAGTACAAGGCGTTCATGGAACAGGTGACGATGTTCACGCAGCTTGGCAAAGTTCCGCACGATGATGCGCCGGACAGTCTGGCGCAGCTTGCCGATGAATTGTATAACGGAATCAGCAAAATTGAGCCTGTCAAGAGGCCTTTTTGATTAAAAACACAATATATTGTGTTCGCTGGGTCTATTTATTTGATTCCACCACTTGACAAGGCTTATAATGTACACAGGAAGATTTGCAGCTTCCCTTAAAGGAATAGCTTGCACGCGGGGTTTTTTCATTTTACTCGCGTGCGTTTTAACAAGCATATTCCTCCTTTCACCGGTGGAGGTTTTCTCACTCTTTCACCTTCACCGGGCTTTATATGTTGCGTTTCCAATTGTAAGGGGAATGCCAGCCTGTCTCCCCCACGGCTGGCGAGCAACGGTTCGATTCCGTTACGCAGCACAACCATCTTCTTTGCTTGGCTTTTTATTCTCCGAATTCTCCACCGCTATTCCCGGCTCTCGATGCAATGTTTGGACATGACATTGCAAAGAGCAGCGGTTAACCAATTAAGCCGGGGTTTATGTTGCATTAGCTTAGTATGGCTAGAGCATCCGGCTCATAATCGGACATACATTGGTTCAAATCCATTATGCAGCACCAAAATTGCAGTTAACCCGTTTACATCTGTCCGACAACTGAATGTAAAGACTGCAATGACTTTCTCTGAGCGGAGATAGCACGGCTGGAAGTGCGAACAGTTTCCCAGTAGCTTCTGACAGGTCTGTGCTCAACAGCCTGTTTCCAGAAATCCAACGAAAGGAGCGCCCATGCTAGTTAGAATTTGTTGCCCTTGTATCAGGCAAAACCCAATCTATAAGAATGTCCGCTGCAACCGCTATCTTGGCGAAGTGGACGGACGATACCATTTCAAGTGTGACAGATGCAAAGGCGTTATCGAAGGAGACACAAGGGAAGGATGGGTGAAAATTATCCATCCGCCGGAAAAGTGAATAGCTTTTGAAGCGCAGTTTTGGCGCAGTGAGATAGACCTTAACGGGTTTGTCTTGCTGCGCTTTTTATTTTTCCAGAAAGGAGGAAAACATGGCTGAGTATCAGACGGTTGTTGGCGGCTTTTTGAATGAGCCGCTAACCGGACGTAGAGCGATTGAAACGCCGGAGACGGAAATCAATCGGGCAAACGTGCTGAAAGTGGTCATGGGCAAGGCAGAGCCTATTCATTTGCTGAACAAGAACGAGATTCGCTTTCTGCACAACTACTACTTGGGTAGCCAGCCTGTTCTCCACCGCACAAAGGAGTACCACGCTGAAATCACTAACCGCATTGTAGAGAACCATGCCAACGAGTGCGTTGGCTTCTACACCGGCTACATGAGCGGCACTCCTTGTTCTTATGTGCGGTCTGAAACGGCAACTGGTGACGGCGAGGAAATCGCCCGCCTGTCCAATGCTTTGCAGTATGAGGGCAAGGACGCGCTTGATCGGCGGCTCTGGCAGTGGATGTTGGAGTGTGGGCAGGGATACCGCATTGTTCTCCCTGACAAGGGGTACAACGGAAACTACCCGGACGAAACGCCCCTGCTGGTGGATGTTCCCGACCCGGATATGGCGTATGTGATTTACAATTCCGGCATTGGACACAAGCCCATCGCCAACGTGCTGCACATCCCACGCAATTATCAGAATGACCTGAACGACCTGATTTGCGTGTATACGCCAAACCAGTACTTTGAAATCGACAACGGCAAGGTCACAAAGTCGGAGAGCCATTCTCTCGGAATGCTGCCGATGGTCGAATACAAGCTGAACCCGGAGCGAATGGGTCTGTTTGAACCGGCAATCCCTGTGCTGGATGCCATCAACGACCTTGAAAGCAACCGTCTGGACGGTGTGGCACAGTTCATTCAGTCCATTATGGTGTTTACCAACTGCCTTGTGGACAAGGACGCACTTGACCAAGTGAAAGAACTTGGCGCAATGTGCCTGAAATCCACTTCTGGTCTGCCCGCTTCTGTTTCTCAGATTGCAAACGAGCTTGACCAGCAGCAGAGCCAGACCTTGCTTGATTCCATGTTGAACGTGTACCGCAGCCTGACTGCCATGCCTAGTGCCACTGGTAGCGAGAACGCAACGTCCGACAACGTGGGCGCGGTCATCGTCCGCAACGGCTGGAACCACACCGAAGCAAGAGCACAGCAGTACGAGAATATGTTCAAGTACGCTGAACGCCAAAGCCTGTCTGTGATGCTGAAAATCCTGCGTGATACGGCTGGTTCTAAGCTGATGGCAAGTGACATCAACATCAAACTTCCTCGCCGTCAGTACGATAACCAGCAGAGCAAGGTTCAGATTTTCGCACAGATGCTTAGTCAGAGCATTGACCCGCAGTTGGCGTTCACTACGCCCGGCCTGTTCCCTGACCCACAAGCTGCTTACGAAATGAGCAAGCCCTTCCTGATCGCCGCTGGCAAGCTGGGCGAAGATGGGAAAGCACCGAAGCCGCAGGAACAGCCTAAACAGGATGCTGCCGACACAAATGCCGGGAACACGGCAGACAAACAGACTACCGATACCAATAAAGAAACAGAGGGCGAATAGCCCTTTGCACATATCCGAACATTCAAAATCCACAAATAGGAAGGATGGATAGAAATGTTAGTTGAAATCGCAAAAATCAACCATGAAGAACGTACCGTTGTTTCTAGCTTAGATATTGCTGAAACATTCGGGAAAGAGCATCGCCGTGTTCTTCAAGACATTCGTGAAATTGGATGCTCCGAAGAATTTCGACTGCACAATTTCGTGCAGTCCTCTTATGAAAATTCGCAAGGAAAGCAACAGCCTATGTTTCTTGTGACAAGGGATGGATTCGTTCTCCTTGCGATGGGATACACTGGCGAATTGGCAATGCGATTTAAGGAAGCGTACATCAAACAGTTTAACGCAATGGAAAGCGCATTGCGCGGAAAACTAATTGAACGCGAAAAAGGCATTGCTGTTCGGCAAGCTCTTACAAAGGCTTTGCAACAGTCTACCGAAAATGAGCGGATGCACGGTCACGCATATTCTACATATACCAATGTCATTTATAAAGTTTTGTTTGGAATGAACGCCGCACAGCTTCGTGAAAAATATCAAATCAAAGCATCTGATAATTTACGCGATTGCTTTACGCAAGAGGAGCTTCGGGCGATTCAGTCTATGGAATGTTTGGTAAGCGGCCTTGTGGATTGCGGATGGGAATATACCGAAGTTAAAGACTTCATTACCAAGACGAACGCACACAATCTGTTGTGCGCATAATTCAGAATCAATCCGCATAAGCGGGCTGATATATTCCGGCAGGGAAGCCGGGATATAAATTTCGCAGCGTTGCAGGGAAGCAACGATAAAAAAACGCAGGAGGAAATTAACGATATGAAACTCAATGTGTTGCTTGGTGATGCCTACAAAGAGGGCATGACCGCTGATGAAATCATCTCTGCGCTTGAAAAGGTTGCAGACCCTAGCGCAGAGGTAGAGAAGTTGCGCAACGCCGTGACGAAAGCCAATGGCGAAGCTGCTGAGTACAAGAAGCAGCTCAAGGCAAAGCGTACCGATGACGAGAATGCCGCGCAGGAACAGGCTGACAAGCTGGCAGAGATGCAGAAGCAGATTGAAGCCCTGACTGCCGACAAGGAGAACCTCGTCAAGGAAAAGACCCTTGCATCTTACCGTGAGAAGTTCGTTGCACAGGGTTATGACGCTGAACTTGCCAACAAGGCTGCATCTGCACTGGCTGACGGTGACATGGACAAGGTGTTTAAGTTCCAGTCGGAGTTTATGACCGCCCATGACACTGCATACAAGGCTTCTTTGCTGAAGGATATGCCCACGCCTCCGGGTGCGGATGGCAAAGGCGGTTCTGACAGCGAAGGCGTAGCATTTGCCAAGAGCCTTGCACAGCAGAACGCAAACACTTCTAAGGCATCGAGTGACGCAATGAGTGCTTTCCATTAACAAGGAGGAAAACATGAAGTTTACCCGAAACACGGTCAACGGAATCAACGATACCATCCTTGCTTCCAATGACTACACTGCCATTCCCTTTACCGTGACCGAAGCTGCTGCGGTTAAGGCTGGCTATCCCATGACGCTGGCTGGCAAGAAAGCTGTTGCTGCTGGCGAGACTGGTTCTAAGACCATCAACGCTGACGGCATCCTACTTTATGACGTTGACCCGGCAGAGAACCCCAACGCTTCCCTGCTGATTCGTGGTGTTATCGACACCAAGAAGGCAGCGGCAAGTTCCGGCTTCACCTTTGACGCTGACGCAATCAAGGCACTCAAGACCGCCGTCCCCGGCATCTTCTGCCGTGACAACATCAGTGTGAACGCTTAATAGGAGGTAAAACAACATGGCACTGAATCTTAAGGAAGTCTTTGCCCCGGCTGCGATTGCCGCCTATTGGACGAACGACCCCACCAACGCGATGCCCTTTGCATCTGACGCGCTGTTCCCCGCAAAGAAGAAGGCTGGTCTCGACCTGAAGTGGCTGCGTGGTCACAAGGGCGTTGGCGTTTCTCTGATGCCCAGCGCATTTGATGCAAAGGCTACGTTCCGCACCCGTGAGGGCTTCAAGTTCGATGAGACCGAGATGCCGTTCTTCCGTGAGGGCTACCATCTGGGTGAGAAAGACCGTCAGGAAATCCTGCGTGTTCTGGACAGCAACGACCCCTATGCTCGTGACGTGATGAACCGTCTGTACGATGATACCGCACAGCTTATCACTGGCGCTCGTATCGTTCCTGAGCGCATGATCTGGCAGCTTCTGGCTCCCACCAATGGCGTTCCCGGCATCACCATCAAGGCAAACGGCGTGAACTATACCTACAACTACGACCCGGACGGCACTTGGAAGTCCACCAACTACAAGGAAGTTTCTGCCGCAAAGTCCAAGTGGAACGTCACCACCGCCACCCCCATTGCTGACCTGAATGCCGCAAAGGACGCTGTTCTGGCAAGCGTTGGCGAGGTCGTGACTGAGGTGTACATGAACACCGCCACCTTCCGCAACATGATCGCTGCGGATGAGGTGAAGAATCGGTTCATGACCGTCACAGCAAAGGCAAACGCCGTTCTGCTGGACAGCGAGGCACGGCAGATTATCGAGTCCGCAACTGGCCTGACCATTCATCTGTACGACAAGATGTTCAAGGCAGACCAGTACAGCGCAAGCGAAAAGTATCTGCCCGATGGCATGGTTGTGGTTGCTCCGTCCGGCGCTCTGGGCAGCACTTGGTACGGCACTACTCCTGAGGAAGCCGACCTGCTGTCTGGCCAGTCTGGTGCATCCGTGTCCATCGTGAACACTGGCGTTGCTATTACTACTGAGTTGACCATTCACCCGGTCAACGCCAACGTCTATGCTTCCGAAATCGTCCTGCCGTCCTTTGAGCGCATGGACGCTGTGTACTGCATCAAGGCTTACTAAGGCGAAAGGAGGAAAGTAGCATGGGAGACCAGTATTCCGAAGCGGCAGTCAAGCTGGGGCAGTACATTGCCCCTGCACTTGACCGTGAAATCACGGACGAGGACTACCCACTCTTTGACCTGCTGCTTGATTTCGCCAAAGACAAGATATTTGCGCAGGGCTACCCCTTCGGCAACAGACCAGACGAGTTGCCCTTGCAATATCAGTCGTTGCAGATACGCATTGCAGCGGAACTGTACAACCACATCGGCGCAAACGGACAGACGAGCTACACCAACAATGGCATTACTCGTGTGTGGGAAAGCTCCGATGTGGCGCATTCCCTGCTGAATGAAGTGGTTCCGAGAGTAGGTGTTATCGGCTGATGTTCAATGGAAGCCCGCTGGACAAGCGCCCGCTGTGGTATTCAAACCCGGTCGGCGAGAAAACGCCTGTTGTGGACGAGTTGGGAAACGAGACTGGCGAATCCGCATACGAATCGTGGAGTACCCCCGCAAAACTGATGCTGAACGTCAGCCCTCCCACTGGTTCTGCGGAAGCAAACCCTTTTGGAGCGTTCACGGATTACAGCTACGTTGTCAGTTCGTCCAGCAAAAAGCGTAACACACCGCTATATGAAGGTACGCACGTCTGGTTTCAGACGGACGTTTCAAAACCTTTCAATTACATTGTGGTCAAGGTCGCAGAGCATATCACGGACACACTGTATGCGCTGAAAGAAGTCGTTTCCGGAAGTGGTGCTTTATCTAATGCTGTTTCTTATAGCGGCGAGCTTTACGCAGGAGAGATAAAAAAACGTGAAGATAAAGGTGAAACTAAGTGATGCTGGACTTCGTGATGCGGAACGTCAGATACAGGAGTACAAGACCACCCTGAACAGAAAGGCTAGAGCGCTTGCTTTTCGTCTTTCGTGGCTGGGACTTGAAGTAGCAAAGGTGCGTTTCGCTAATGCGGAATACGCTGGTTCTAATGATGTGAAGTGCCATATCAACCAAAAAGACAAGACTTGCACCATCGTTGCAGAGGGCAAGTCGGTTGCCTTTATCGAGTTTGGCACTGGCGCACATCACAACGGATATGGCGGTGAACTGCCGCCCGGCGTTGGGGCACATGGCTCCTACGGCAAAGGGCAAGGCGCAAACCGCAGATGGTACTACTACGGCGAATCTGGCAATGCTGGTACGTTTGTCAAACAGGTGGATGGCAAAGGTCAGTTGAATTACACCGATGGCAACGAGCCAGCTATGGCTATGTGGGGAGCTGTTGAGGAAATGGCTTCTCAGGTTGAAGCAACATGGAGGGAGGTTTGGAATAGTTGATTGATTATTTCAATTCTATCTTCACGGCTGTTGCTAAGGAGCTGCGAAAGCAAGTTCCCGACATCTTCGTTACTGGTGAAATCAACGACAGCAATGTCAAGAAGTTTCCGTGTGTGCAGATAGAAGAAAACAGCAATTTTCCTGTACACATTGATTCTGCTGGTCACAGCAAGTACGCCGCCGTTTCCCTGCGCGTGCGTGTCTACTCCAATAAGGACACCGGACGCATTGCAGAAGCACGTTCCATTGTTGGAATCGTGGATTCTGTTCTTGAACCGCTTAAATTTTATCGCAAATCATTTGCCCCGTTGAATGGGCTGTACAACAATTCCGTCTATCGGATTGATTGCAGCTACGGGGCAACAATCGGAGAGGACGGAATGATTTACCGAAACTAAGGAGGTAAACATTCTATGAGTACTGCTATCTCCGGTCTGAATACCACCCTGTATTGTGGCGACAGCGCAACCGCTCTGACGAAGCTGTGCGACATCAAGGATGTACCCGACCTGATCTCTGAGCCGAACCTTCTGGATGCCACCACCCTGTCTGACCCTATGCAGGTCAACATCTTTGGCATCATCCAGAGCGACACCAAGTCTTTCACTGCCAACTACAACAAGACTGACTACAAGAAGGTCAAGGAAGCCGGCTACGATGAGACTTCCGAGAGCAACACCGTGAAGTACTACGCCCTGAAGATGCAGGACGGCTCCGGCTTCACTTGGCAGGGTATGCATCAGGTTGGTTTGTCCGGCTTTGGCGTGGACGAGGTTGTGGAAATGACCATCAACTGCATCTTCACCAAGAAGCCTGAGTTCAGCGAGACCCTGACTGTCAATGGCGGCTAAACCGCAAAAATCGAATCAATCAAACCGGGCAGAACTGAACAACGGATTTGGTTCTGCCCCTATTTATAAAGGAGAGCATTTATTATGGCCGCTAAAGTTATCAACTTTCATTCCCCCGATGGCAAGAACACTTATGAGCTGACCTTTACTCGTGACAGCGTGGAGGCCACCGAACGCGCAGGCTTTCAGATTGGCCAGTACACCCAGATGACCAATCTGCTGTCCAACTCTCGCGCTCTGTTCTACGGTGCTTTCATTGCGCGGAACAAGGGCATCAAGCGCAAGGTCGTTGATGAGATGTTCCAGCACATCGAGGATAAGGAAGACCTGATGGGCGTTCTGCTTGAGATGTTCATGGATGCTTCCAAGTCTCTGCTGGCAACTGACACTGAGGACAAGACCGCAAAAAACGCAACGTGGGAGATTGTGTAACCGCACAATCTCAGGAAACAGACGAAGAGGGAGAGCCATTCTCCTTCTCCAAGCTGTTCCACGATGTAGAAGCCTATTACATCTCCATTGGTATGACCTACGAGCAGTTCTGGCACGGTGATGTCTGGCTGGCAAAGGTCTACCGTGACGCAGAGGAGCTACGGGAACGCAGAGCCAACACGGAAGCGTGGAGAAATGGCTTTTACATGGCATCTGCGCTTTCCTCTACGGTTGGCAATATGTTCCGTAAGAAAGGGTCTAGTCCCATCAAGTACATGGATAGGCCGATTCCCCTTACTCAAAAGGAGAAAGACGAGTATGAATACCAACGCGCAGTTGAGGCGCAGGAGCGAATCAAGAGAATGATGTTCTCTATGATGGAAAGTGATGGTGGTAGTGATGGCTGATGTTGATATTACGAGCTTATCCGTAGAGATTTCTGCGGAATCGCAGGGCGCAGAGCTTAATATCGACAAGCTCGCTACCGCCATTTCTAATTTGCGGACAAAGGGCAACGTCACAAAGGTTGTGAACAGCCTTGACAAACTGGCTACTTCTATTGCAACGCTGAAACAGGCATCCGCTGGAATGTCTGGGCTGGACAAAATTACCAGCTTTCTGAATGGACTTTCCAACGTCAACACGACCGCAAGCGCAAAGAGCATCAACACGGTCGTGAATGCAATCAAAAAGATTCCTGCGGCTGTGTCTGGCTTAAACGGCGTGGATTTTTACTCCATGTCTGGAAGCATTACTCAGCTCACTAACGCTTTGGCTCCGCTGTCCATTCTGGACGCATCGAACCTTAAAGCTCTTGGTAGCGCTTTCAATGCGATTGGGAAGGTTCCTGACCTAACCGATAAGCTGAAAGCCACCGACCTCGATTCTTTTGCAAGTTCTTGCCAGAAGATTTCCGTCGCCCTTACTCCCCTTGCATCTCAGCTCGACAAGGTGGGCAATGCTTTTGCAAAGCTCCCTCCGCAGTTGAGCAAAGTGGTCACACAGGCAAACCGCGTGACCGCAGCCAACGAAAAGCAGCGTAAGAGCTATCTCAGTCTGTCCAATCAGATGAACGGCTTTATGCGAAACATGGCAAAGTTGGTTTCGTTGAAAGCAATTGCTGATTATCTTGGCAACGCTGTTGCAAAGTTCAATGACTTCTACGAAGCGGCTAATATGTTTGGCGTATCGATGGGTGACATGACAAACGAAGCAAGCGGTTTCATTGACAAGATGGAACAATTGCTTGGAATCGACCCGTCAGAAGCCATGAACGCTATGGCGAACATTTATAGCATGACAAAGAGTTTCGGACTTGCAAAAGAGCAAGCATATACTTTGTCTAAAAGCCTTACCCAGTTAGGCTATGACCTTTCTTCGCTGAAAAATATTCCTATTTCGCAAGCGTTTACGAAGATTCGTTCGGCTATGGCTGGCGAACTTGAGCCAATGCTTCAGCTTGGCGTTGATATTTCTCAAGCGAGACTTCAGCAAGAACTTCTTGCGCTTGGCTTTAATAAACAGGTTTCCACGCTTTCTCAGGCAGATAAAGCTACCTTGAGATACATTGCAATTTTGAAGCAGACCACCGATGCACAGGGCGATTTTGCTCGAACGCTCTCCAGCCCTGCGAATATGATTCGCATTCTGAAAGCACAGTTGTCTGGTCTTGCGCGAGATGTTGGTTCTTTGCTTTACCCTGCCATGAAATCCATTCTCCCTCCTCTGATTGCGGCAGTTGAACTTATCCGGGAGTTCGTTCAGTGGGTGGCAAAGCTGATGGGCGTAAAAGTCGTGCTCACTGACTTTGCCAAAAGTGCTGACAGTGTTGGCGGCATCGGTGACGCAATGGACGAAACAACCGATTCGACAAAGAAAGCCGCCAAAGCCCTCAAGGACTACACGATGGGCTTTGATGAACTGAACATCATTGACCCCACACAGGGAAGCTCTGGCTCTGGCAGCGGCGCATCTGCTGGCAACATCTTGGGCGATGTAGACCTGTCCGGTTACGATATGTTCAAGCAGTACAATGAAGAGTTTGCAAAGCAGATTGACGCTATAAAGCAGAAAATCAAAGATATGCTGCCGGTTATTGGCGCTATTTCTGCTGCATTCGCATTGTGGAAAATCACCAATTTCTTGACGGACATTGCAACAGCAATTTCTAAAATGACGGATTTGCAAAAGTTGGCTCTTTCGATTGCAACAGTTGTTGTCGAAGCATCGTTAGTATTCAGTTTTGCAAAAGGCTACGCATCTAGTGGAAATCCTCTTGAGCTTTTAGGCGAAGTGGTGTCTGCTGCGTTTGGCTCTTTTGTTCTTTGGCGCACAATGGGCGCAGATGGTGTTACGCTTGGCATGGGCATCGCTTTTGTGGCAAGCCTTGCAGGCCTTACTTATGCGCTTGGCACCGGCGAAGCCAATCTTGGCGATGCAAGCACATGGATTCAGGCTGCTTTAACAACGGCATTCGGTTCTATTACTGGTATCACACTGCTCACCAATCTTGGAGCAGCCGCTGGTACAGCCGCAACGCTTTCTATCGGTCTTGCAGGTCTTATTACCTTTGCGGGAATTACATTCTCGCTTGGTGAAAAGCTGAAAGAATTTCCCGTTCTTGACACCATCATCACTGCTTTGATGGGAATTTTTGGTGGCGTTGCTGGCGCTGGCGTTGCATTGCTTGTTGGTGCAAGCCTTCCTGTTGCTGGAGCCGTTGCCGCTGCTGGTGTCGGTATTGGCCTTGTTCTTCACTGGGCTGGTATTAAATGGGGCGCTAAAGAGAGTGGCGAAAAAACAGATGCTGCCGCAGAAGCCGACATTAAAATGCATTATGTCGAAACTGTTTTCGAACAGCGTATCGATGCCATCAAACAAATCATTGTCACTAAGTGGAACGCTGTCATTGACTTTATGACTTCTCTGCCTGAAAAGGTTGGGAACATCGTAAGTAGCATTGGCGAGTGGTTTAGCTCTCTTCCTGAAAAAATCGGCTATGCCCTTGGCTTTGCCGTCGGCAAAATCGGGGAGTGGGTCGGAAACATGGTCGTTACTGTAACAACCGAAGTTCCAAAAATCGTTTCGTCTGTTGTTAAGTTTTTTGAAGAACTGCCGGGGAATATTTGGACTGCAATTCTCAAAGCTCTTGACGTTATTTCTAAATGGCGGGAGCGTATGGTGGCTTTCGTTGTTATTGAAATTCCCAAAATCGTTTCGTCTATTGTCGGTGAGTTCAAAAAGCTTCCTGACGAATTAAGAAAACTTGGCAAATTCATCTGGGACGGCCTAATCAACGGCCTAAAAGATGCATGGAGTACCGTTACAAATGGCATTAAGAACTTCACTGATGGTTTTGTCAATGGCTTCAAAGATGCGCTTGAAATTCATTCTCCTTCGCAAGTGTTTCACCAAATCGGTGTTTATGTCGTTCAAGGCCTTGCAAATGGTATCATTGGCTCCCTCGGTTATGTCAACGATGCTATGAATAAACTCGTAGACGCCACCAAGCTCAAGGGCGAAGAGATGGCGAACTATGGTATTGACTGCGGCACAAGCTACGTCAACGGCATCATTTCCGGGCTAGACTCTAAGTGGGCCGAACTCGATAACAACCTCAAAACCAACTTCTTCGGTACGGTGCAAACTTTCATTCAGGCTGCACAGAGTGGGGATTGGAAAACAGTCGGCACTACCATTGCAGCTGGTATTTGGGGCGCTATGGGCGATGAGCAGCGTAAACGCGCCAAGTCCGTTGCAAGCGATTTGCTTGGCAGACTGAGCAAAGAACTGAAAAGCCAAGCTTCTTCTCTGCTGAACACAGCTGCTACCATTGGCAAGAATCTGGTGAACAGCCTAACTCAGAACTTCGGAAAGGTTTCTTCTGAAACCCAGACGATGCTTTCTGGTATTACGCAGGCTTTCGGAAACGTGAAGTCTCCTCTCGCAACGGCAGCTAAAGCCATCAGTGCGGCGCTCTCTGGTGGTTTACTCAGCTCTTTCCCGACGATTTTTGCCGGGTTTGCAAGTCTGGTAAGCACCATCGGAACCGCAGTGGCAGGAATGCTTTCTGCTGTGGGTGCCGCCCTCAGCGCTACGATTTTTGGACTTCCCGCTGGAATCGTAGCCCTTGCTGCTGCCGCGACCCTTGGTGTTGCAATCGCTGGAATCGTATCGAAACTTGGCGGCGGCCGGTCTACCAGTAGTTACAGCGATACATCTCAGTACGTTGGAAGCTCTAGTTACAATTCCTCGACATCCAGCTCCTCTTATAGTGGTACTTATTCTGCGGCCGGAGGAAGCTCTGAGGACATGAGAGACGCTGTGTACAACGGCTGCTACAACGCATTCCTCGACATCTGGCAGCGTTACGGTGAAGAGCTGTTAAAAGAGCAGAACGTGAACGTATATCTTGACGGCAAGCAAATTGCTGCCTCTGTTGATAAAGTGAAGAAAGACCGGGGCGTATCCATTATGGGCACTGAGGTTTACTCTTATTAAGAAAGGACGGTTTCGATGGCTAATATTCCTGCACTGGTTACGGTGAACGGCGTAGAGCTACCGGAACCGTCCTCTTATGAGGGAACGACTAGCACGATCGTGGACTCCGGACGAAATGTTCAAGGTAAAGTCGTTGGAGCTGTTGTGCGGCATGACGTAGCAAAAGTCACGATGTCTTGGAATTATCTTACTGCCAAGCAATGGGCTACCATTCTAAGCCTATTTACCGCTAATTTTTACTGCTCTGTTCGGTTTTACAATCAGGCGACCGCAGGATACACGACGCGGCAGATGTATGTCTCCGATCGAACTGCCGGAATGTGGCGCAGAAGCCCGAACAATGGCAGTATTATGGGGTGGACTGGCGCAAAATTGTCTCTTGTTGAGGTGTAATGTATGGAAAGAGCTACCGACAAATGGATGCAGAAGTTCAACGATACACTTGTACCGGAAACTTTTGTTGAGATAACGGTTGGCATCACTGCACCGGGTGTAAACAAAAAGGCAAAGTTCGTCACGTCTGATATGAGCGCTTTTGCAAGCGCGAATGCTCTTTCACAGGCGGGAGTGGCTTCCTTTACAAAATATGGCACAGGAGAGCCTAATCTTTGTGTGCTTGATGGAAGCTGCAAAGTTGTTCCCGCTTCCGCTCCATATGAAAATACCGGGTTCGTTAGCTTTACAATCTTCAGCGCTTCTAACCACCCTGTTCTTTTTGCCATGTTTACCGACGAGGTAAAATTTTCCGTTCCGGGCGTCAATATTATCTGGTCGTCTATTTTCAACGAATACGCTACCAGCTTCAAAGTCACTTCTTATCTTGGCGCGCAAGAGCTTAATTCTGTCACCGTTACAGGAAATACATCGGTATCCTCCGATGTAGAGATTGAGCTGAGCGGGTTTGATATCGTTAAAGTAGAAGTTTTGGATTGGTGCATTCCGAATCGCAAGGCCCGGATTGAACAATTCAGAATTGGGCAATATCTGATTTTTGACAAGACGAAAATCCTTTCCTATCGTCACACCTCTTCTCGTGACCCGATTTCCGGCCAGCTTTCACAGGAAAGTATCTCGTTTAGCCTTGATAATAGTGACCGTACATGGGATTCTGTCAATCCTCAGGGCATCTACAAGTATATTTACGAACGTCAGCCCATCTCTGTGCGCTACGGCATGGATATTGATGGTAAGGTCGAGTGGGTCAATGGTGGCAAGTTCTTCCTGTCGGAGTGGAGTGTTCCCGCCAACAGTATTGAGGCAAGCTTTTCCGCCCGCGACTCCTTTCTTTACTTGATGTCCACCACCTACACCGGCAGAAAATACGGTACGCTCTATGAGATGTGCTACGACGCTTTGGAGCTGTTGGAGGCAGATGAAATCACATTCGATATTTCGGACGAACTGAAAGATTATTCTGCTGACATCTCTTCGGATGGCTCTTCGTATAAAAACTCTGATATTTTGCAGCTTGCGGCCAACGCAGCGGGCATGGCACTATATCAGACGCGAGATGGCGTTATCACCATCAAGCGGGCGTATGAATTTGGCTCCGGTACGGATGTTGAGGACATCACTCTTCTCAACAATTATTCTTGGCCTGAAATCACTTTCGCGCAAAACCTTCTTAATGTCACGACCTCTGTTGGGAACAAAACATACGCTTACCCTGAAAACCCTTCCGGCCGTGGCGTATCTCAGAGCTTGAGCAACGCTCTTCTTTCTGAGTCTACGCTTGAAAAGTCTCGAAACGCCCTTACGGAATCTTACAGCGTACTTTCCAATCGGCGCAAAGCCACTTTGGAATATCGAGCCAGTCCCATAACGGACGCTTTGGATTTCGTGAAAATCCATCATCAGTTCGATTACAGCGCAACTCTGTTACTAACAAATGTGTCTTATACCTACAATGGATGCTTTAAAGGCAAACTTGAAGGATATATGATGGCAGATGTTAAGTCTTTGACTGTAGACAAATCCAACGAGACACTCGAGTGGGGACAGTCTGTAGTGATCACTGCCATTCTCTCCCCTGCCTCCCAAGATTCGCCTAAAATCAGTTGGTCTGCATCTCCAGAAGGCATCGTTTCCCTCCATGTGCTTACCAATACAGAGGGAAAGTCCACCTGTCAGGTCAAATGGAACTCCCCCGGCACAACTATCGTTACTGCTTCTGCTGGTGGCAATTCTGCCAGCTGTTCGTTCATCACCACTGAATATTATCTTTCCAATATTCCGGAGGGCAAGACGGTGCTTATGGACGAAGGTAGCAACGTCGTGGAGTTCATTGTCGCCAAGCATGACTATGAGAGCGAGTTGAACGGGGCAGGACGTACGCTTTTGGTTCGTAAGCGTTATCCAGTCCTTATGAGTTGGGACTCCAGTTGGTCTGCTTATGCACAGAGCGATATAAATACATGGCTTAATGGCGAGTATCTCAATACCTTCTCTTCGGCACAAAAAGAAGCGATTGGCAGCACTACATTTTATTACACTCCCGGCTTTACTGCTATGGATTTCTCTGTTGGAAGCAGCAAGGTGAGCACTATGTCTAAAGCTGTATTTTTGCCTTCTGCGCATGAATTTGGAGGCGATTGCGAAGGCAATGACGTTTTTGGCTGGACAAAGAACTCTCCTGACTATAAATACAATGAAGGAACTTCGTTCCCGCAGGCCAAGGTTATATTGGAATCCATGCTTGCTGCCGATAATGCAGCTATCACTGATGGTAGCTGCCGCGTGTTCACTCGAACTCCTTACCTTTATAGTGCCGCGTATGCCTCTGGTTTCCATTCCAGCGACCGTAAAGATTTTCTGAGTAGGATGGTTACAGCTCTTGAAGACACTGTCATCGACGGAAATTCTGGATTTTCAGTATTGTGGGGTCATACGGCTGCCTTTGGGCCTAATTTGCTCTATTATTGCGCACATCCTTCGTTTACCCTGCCCGAAACCACACAAATCGATGCCAATGGCAAATTAGTTTTTTGAAAGGTGATTACATGGCAACATGGATTACAGACCGCACGCAAGCGGATATTGACCGCATAAAAGAAATCGCTGTCAAAGCCAGAACCGGCACATGGACAGAAGAGGAGCAGCAAGAATGGGCCGCTGGCATGAAAGGCGCGCTCAGCTACACCGATTACAACCGCATTGAAAACGGAATCAAAGAACTCGCCGAAATCGTTGGCGCAGATTATTCCGCAAGAATTGTTCAAAAAAAAGTAAAAGTTGTTACAGCGAGAAACCAAAACGGCGATATTCCATCGTGGGACGCCTACCCCTCCCACGCCGAGTTCTTTGTGCCGCTGACCGCCAAAAAGTCCGGTTTGCTGCTCCACTCGATGTCCTTCCGCATCAAGGGGTTTGTGGCCGGAAAAAGCCGGGCCATCCTGCGCAAGGCGGCTGACCAAACCCGATTGGTAGACCTCTCGCTGGAGCTTATCCGGGGCTACAACGACGTAACCCTTGACATGGGAGACCTTCCACTCGAAAAGGGCGTGGAGTATCAGCTGTATATGTCCGCCGTTAATAACTTCTATCCACCTTCGGTGGAACCCGGGTGGGTGGTGGAGAACGATTTTATCGACATCGCCAACGCCAGCGCTTACTACGATGGAGACAGCAAGATTCTCTTCTCTGGTACTGCTACGGTCATTGAGTCTACGGAAGCAGTCTGGGGCGTAGATGACTACTTGACTACTGATGACTGCACTAGATGGTTAAGCAACATATCCTCCATTCGTTCAAAATGCAGCGGGAAAAGTTCCACTCCTGAAACTCCGGGAAGCTTCAGCTATCGTTTTTCGATTGTCAATCAGTTGGAAAAGGTTTTGTTTGATATTGAAGCGATGGCTAAAGACCATTCAATCTATTGTTCTGAGCTTATATGTGGAGGTGAACCCTATTATGCGCTTTGTTGACCGAAAGGCAAAATATCCCGGGCGTTGGACTATGATGAAATCTGATGGCACATCAGAAATCATCACTTTGATTCGTAATGATGAACCTGTTGTCGAGGGTACTCCGATGAACGCCAACACCCTCAACACTCTGAGTGATGTTGCAGGGGCTGACATTGCAAGGGAAAAGGCGGAGGCCGCCGCAACCGTTGCGTCAACCGCAAAAGACGCTGCTGAGTTAGCCGCAAACTCTTCGGAAGAAAGCAAAGACGCTGCGGCGAAGAGTGAAGCTGCGGCGAAGCAGTATGCGGACAATGCGGCGGCTATCGTAAGTACCGACCCCACCCTCACCATCTCCGGCGCGGCGGCGGACGCAGCGGCGGTGGGCGACCGTATCAACGCCATTAAAATCGAAACCGACCCCACCCTCACCGTCTCGGGCGCAGCGGCGGACGCTGCGGCCAGTGGCGTGCGCATCAAAATACTGGAGATGACGCAGGGCGTAGACGTGAGCGGCATCAGCTTTGTTTCGGCCTTCGACACGCTTGACGGCGTAGAGCTGACGGGTGTGTGGAACAAGGCGGCGAGCCGGGTGGAGTTTTGAG
>OBIA01000117.1_pt1 | contig 58538 bp, 54 predicted proteins | sample 1519911 | NCBI WGS metagenome assembly OBIA01 (sample SAMN04209236, study PRJEB22552) | human gut metagenome | biome: gut; material: feces | host: Homo sapiens | place: USA: Oklahoma | reverse complement strand
CGCACCGCTGCTGTGCAGCGATCGGGAGCATCAGAAGCAATGCGCCCACCAGATCAACTGCCGCAAAGCCTGCAATAATGACCTGAAAAGAAGAAAAACGGTGCTGCCTGTAACGAGGATATTGAATCATAAAAGCTCCTTTACCTGTCCGTGTACATAAAGATTAGCATGGAATAGATAAAAGAGTCGTAAAGAAAATTGTAGAAGTATAAAGATTCCATTAAAATTGATCGGGCAACACCAAATAACAAATGCTGGACATCACCAGTTAAAAAACAGTAATATCCAGCATTCATTTAGATTTCTAGTCTATGGCTCCCGGCCACATTCTTCAAATATTCCTCCGGGTCACCATTCAGAATCAAATCCGCATAGCCCAGTGGGTCATTATAGATAAGGTAGTCCAATTCGGTTTGCTGCGCCATGGTCACGTCCAATTCATCCTCGACCCCAGTGCAGTCAATGGAAATTCTCCTCCCATCCCGGAGCAGCAGTTCCACGCAGCCAGTGTCCATGTTGAATTTGCAGGATTTTTCATCGTACTTCATGTTTGTGTCCTTTCTGCCTTACGGCACTCTCACAGTGGTCTGTCGTGCTTTCTTATGATAAGGTCTAGGACGTTTTTGGATGGAAGCAAGGGATTCGTTCTGTTTTCCGAAGAGTCAAAATCACCGGCGGAACTGGTGGTTGTCGTTCGCTCAAGCTACCCAATACAAAAGCACAGCCCCACCTTGGCGAAGGAGAAGCCAAAGCGGGGCTGTATTCAATGAAGGAGAAATGAAGGGAATATCAGGTTACAGATTCAGTTCAAACTGTTCTGCTGTGATTGTTGCTTTGCCATCGGCAGCAAAGGTGATGCCGTCGGCAGACTGGGGGGTGTAGATCCATGCGGTCATGGTCTGCTCGCCATCGTTGGCGAAAACTTCGATGCTGTTTTTATCCAGCAGGATGCGGAGCTTGAGCGCACCGTTCTGGCTGCGCACCTTGCAGCTGCGGGTATGCACGATGTCGGCACGGGAACCGGCATAGCTGCGATTCAGCGTCAGCTGCGAGGTGTAGGGGTCATAAGACAGGCTGGTGTGATGGTCTGCGTCAGCAGCCAGCTTCAGGGTAAAGGAACGGTATTCGCCGGGCTGCACCGTGACGGTCAGATCGGCTACACGGCCCTTGATGCCTTCCAGAGAAGTTTCGCTTTGCACCGCCACATTTTCGTGGAAGGTGCGCTTACCGTGGACGGCATCCAGCTCTCGCACCGGGGTCTGAATAATGCGTCCGTCCTTGATGTGCAGCTCGCGGGGGCAGATGGTCTGCCCGAACCACTTGCAGCCCTGGGGCTTATCCTCGGTGTCCGACCATGTCTGCAGCCATGCGGTCATGATCCGGCGGCCATCCGGGGCAAGGGTGGTCTGGGTGGCGTAGAAGTCGATGCCGCCATCCATCAGCTGCACGTTTTCCTTGGTGAAGGTGTGGGTGGCTTCGTCGTAGCTGCCGATGAAGGCAATGACGTTGTGACCATTGTGGAACTCGCCCTTGGGCAGCATCTCCATGGGGCCGAGCATCAGGACCTGCTTGCCATCCAGCGGGAAGAAGTCCGGGCACTCCCACATTTTGCCGTACTGATTGTTGCAGCGTTCCAGTACCGTGACAAAGTGCCAGTCGAAGCCGTCCTTGCTCTGGAATAGTGCCGCTGCGCCGCTGTCGTCCTCGGCCCGGCAGACGGTGACGGCGGAGTAAGTGCCGTCTGCCTCCCGCCAGATCTTGGGGTCCCGGAAGTCAAACTTGCTGAAGCCTTCCGGCAGGTCTTTCTGGGTCAGCACCGGGTTGCAGGCAGGCTTTTCGTAGTCGAGACCGTCACCGATGGCAATGCTCTGGGTCTGGATGTCCCGCATCTCCCCATTGGGCTGCTTTTCTGCAATCACGCTGGTGTACATCAGCAGCTGCCTGCCGTCATCCATCTCGGTGGCAGAGCCGGAGAAGCAGCCGGGGCCGTTGTCCACCGGGGAATCCGGGGCAAGCGCACAGGGCAGATACTCCCAGTGCAGCAGGTCGGTGCTGACGGCGTGACCCCAGTGCATGGGCGCCCACCGCACATCGTAGGGGTTATACTGATAGAACTGGTGATACTTCCCTTTATAATAAGAGAAGCCGTTTGGGTCGTTGAGCCAGCCCACATAGGGGGTCATGTGGTAGGCAGGGCGTTCCGCCGGGGAAATGGCAGCGCCATGCTCGGCCTCGTAGGCACGGGCTTTTTGTAAAGTCAAATCGTTCATGGAATCCTCCAAAGGAAAGAATCCTTATGCGTAGTAAGCATCCAGATATTTCTGCATAATACCCAGATAGTCGGACAGGCCGTAGGCTTCCAGCTTGCTCAGATAGTCGTTCCACTCTGCATCCGTAGTGCCGTTCATGATCCAGTTCGCCTTCTGGGTATTCATGTAGGTCTGCAGATCTGCCTGCAGGTTAGAGACCTGCTCGGTGTCCTCGCTGCTCATAAAGACATTAGGATAGACATAATCGTTGTTCATATCCGGGGTGTAGATGTCCTTGATCCAGTCCAGACGGTACTGTGCATCGTCCGGGCAGGTAACGTATACACCATAGTACTCATCCAGAACCGCCAGAGGCCCGCTGACACACTGCGCTTCACGGACTTCCACGGGAGAAGCATCGCCCAGAGGAGCGTGCTTCAGCATGGGCTCGCCCTTATCGTTGGTGGACAGTTCAAAAATGTTAAAGCCTTCCGCGTCGCCGTAGGTACCCCAGTTGTTCTGCGGAGACTGGAGGGGTGCGTACATCTGATCCAGCCATGCACAAACCAATGCGGGGTTATCCGCCTTTGCGGTGACAACGCATCTGCCGCGGGCAAAGCCGCTGGTGAAAGAGCCGTTCTGCGGGGTGATATTGCGGGTATCGGCGGTCAGGGCAGGCAGCGGCTCCCAGTCGGTCAGGTTGTCAATGTTGGCAACATCCCAGCTGAAGCAGACACCATAGCGGCCAGCCTTGCCCTTGGAAACATAGGTGGACCACTCCTGCGTGAAGCACTCCGGGTCAATGAGCTTCTCGGCATACAGCTTGTGCAGCCAGTCCAGACCATCGCGGTAGCCCTGCTGGGTGGCGGCACAGATGACTTTCCGGTCATTGGTAACGGCAATATGGCGGTCTTTGTCTGCATCGCCGTAGCCTTCGCCAAAGCCATTGATGAGGATGCTGGGGTCCTGATCGCCGTTGTTGACGATGCAGGACATGGGGATGATGTCGCCGTCAATGCCATACTCTGCCTTGATAGAAGCGGCGTTATCACGGAATGCCATCAGCACCTGCTCAAACTCGTCCACCGTGGTGGGCATCGACAGACCGAGGAAGTTCAGCCACTTGGTATTGATGAAGCTCATGTTGCCAACGGTCTGGATGGCGGTCTTTTCTGCGCCGAGCTGCTCGATCCAGGGCAGTGCCCAGATGTGGCCATCGCTGTCGGTGCACATGGTACGGTACTCCGGGTACTTCTCAAAGACCTTCTGGAGGTTCGGCATATTGTTGTCAATGTAGTCTTCCAGATTGAGGATGACACCCTGATCTGCGTAGCGCAGCAGATTGCTGTCGGTAAAATCAGCAGTAAAAACAAAATCCGTCAGGGTGTTGGGGTTGGACATATTCAGGGTGATCTTATCGCTCCACTGGTCGGACTGGATGGCGGTCCAGTCGATGTGCACATTGGTCTGCTCTTCCAGACGCTTGAAGATGGTGCGGTTGTTCGGCTCGGGTTCGCTGCCCACAGGGAAGCTGGTCATACCGGTAAAGGTAACCTTTTCGGACAGCGGAAATGTAACGGCACCGGTCGTGTCCACAGCTGCAGCAGCAGAATTACCGCTGCCGGTGGATTTGCCGCCGCCACAGGCAGACAGAGCAGCGGCAGAGCCCGCCAGAGCACAGACCTTGAGGAAGTTGCGGCGAGAGATCAGCTTTTTCATGGTATTTTCTCCTTTTTATGTTTCTTTTTTCGTGTAACAGATGAGCGTACCTGCTTATAAAATTCTGGAATATCCTCAGCCTTTAATGGAACCAGCCATGATGCCGGCATCAAAATACTTCTGGAAGAAGGGATACATCACCAGCAGCGGCAGGCTGGAAATAATGATGGTTGCATATTTGAGCAGCTCTGCCATCTTCGCACGTTCGGCAGTGCTCTGGATATCTGCGATCATGCCGGATTCCGGCTGGCTCTGGATCAGGATGGAACGCAGCACCAACTGCAGCGGCTGCTTCGATGCGCTGTTCAGGTAGATCATGGCGTCAAAGTAGCTGTTCCACATTGCCACGAACTGCCACAGAGCCAGAACTGCCACCACCGGCATACAGACGGGCAGCAGGATCTTGAAGAAGTAAAGCATCTCGCTGGCTCCATCCACATCCGCAGCTTCACGCAGCTCACGCGGGATGCCTTGATAATAGGTACGGGCAATGATCATGTTCCACACGCTGAATGCTCCCGGCAGAATGACTGCCCACATGGAATCCAGCAGACCCAGATTGTTGATGAGCAGGTAGGTGGGGATCAGACCGCCGCTGAAAAACATCGTGATCACAAACAAGGCGTTGAAGATCTTTTTGCCTTTGAAGTCCGGCAGCGACATGGGATAAGCGGCAAGCATCGTCACAGCTACCGAGATGATGGTGAAGATGATGGAGTAAAGTACTGCGTTCTTGAAGCCGACCCAGATCTGCTTGTCCGAAACAACACGCTGGTAAGCATCCAGACTCCACTTGCTGAAATCAAAGGAGATGCCCTTGTTTTGCAGAGTGACCGGGTCCATAAAGGACGCGATGACGATGTAGATCATCGGAACGATGATCGCCAGCAGGAACAAGCCCAGAAGTGCGTAGCCGCAGTACAGGATGATCTTATCTTGTCTGGTGTAGAGGGCCATTTTTGATTTTTTCTGTTTTGCCATGGTAAACCCCTCCTTACAAGCCCTTGCCATCGTTCATTTTGGCAACGACCTTGTTCACCGCGATCAGCAGGATAACGTTGACAACGGTGTTGAACAGACCGACTGCCGTGGAAAAGCTGTAATCGCCGTCCAACAGACCCTTTTTATAAACGTACGTTGCAATGATCTCGGCAGTGTTCAGGTTCAGGTCCGTTTGCAGGGCATAGGCCTTTTCAAAACCGATGCTCATGATGTTGCCTGCCTGCAGGATGAACTGAATAACGACCATATCCTTAATGGCGGGCCACTCCACCGTCATGATCTGCTGGATCAGGTTTGCGCCGTCGATCATCGCAGCTTCCTTCAGATCTTTGCTGGCGTTAGAAAGGGATGCGGTGTACATGATGGATGCCCAGCCGGCACCCTGCCAGATGCCGCTGATGATGTAGATGGGGCGGAACGCTTCCGGCAGCGTCATAAAGTTGATGCTGGTGTGAAGCAGGCCGTTCACCGGGCCGGTGACACTCAGCAGCACCCGGACGATACCGCACAGCACGATGACCGAGATGAAGTTGGGCATATACAGCACCAGCTGCACCTTCTGCTTGATCTTCTTGCTCTCGATACGGTTGAGCAGGAATGCCAGCAGGATGGGGATCGGGAAGCCCCACAGCAGACCGTAGACGCTCAGCTTCAGGGTGTTGATCAGATAGCGCTGGAAGTCCGGCGAGGACATGAAGCGGGTAAAGTTTTTGAAGCCTACCCACTCGCTGCCCCAGATGCCTTTGAAGGGATTGTACTTCTGGAACGCGATCAGCACACCGCCCATGGGAGCGTACTTGAACACCAGCGTCAGCACCACAGCAGGCAGCAAGAACAACAGGTAAAGCTGCCAATGCCGTTTGATGTAGACCCATGTGTTGTGCAGCTTGCGTTCTGCTGTCAGCACAGCCGTTTCCGGCGAGGCCGTCTTTGCTTTCATGAATCATTCTCCTCCTTTTTGATTTGCTTGCCGTTTGATTTGTGTTTTACATTTGCACCCTTGAATTTTACGTTTTCTTCGCTTCGATTGTGCAAATGTAAAACTCTGTAATTCATTTATACCACGCATACAAGCGAATGTCAACGATAATTCATGGTATACATCAAAAATTATTGTGGATTTGTACAGATGCACAAATTCGAAAGTTCGCAGATATGCAAAATGCTGATTTGCATTTTTGCATTTGACTAATTTGTGCATTTGCACTATACTGGAATCGCAAAGAATAAGATCCGTCGCCAGACTTTATCTATAAAGGAAAGAGGATGACTTATGGCAACCAAAGTCACCATTCAGGATATTGCAAACGAGCTGCAGCTTTCCCGCAACACAGTTTCAAAGGCCATCAACAACACCGGTGTGCTGGCAGATGCCACACGGGAGAAGATCCTGCGCAAAGCCGCCGAAATGGGCTATAAGCAGTTTGCCTATCTGCCGCTGTTTCAGGAAGACGCTGCAAAAACAGCAGAGCCTTTCATTCTGCCGAGTGACAAACGGGAGATCGCCATGCTGACGACCCAGTTTCTGAGCAGCTCTCACTTTTCCTCCATGATGCTGGATCGTTTCCAGTCGGAAATCAATCATCTGCACAGCGGCATGACCATTCATCGCATTTCTCCCATAGAGCTGAAAGAGAAAAAACTTCCATCTTCTCTCAACATCCAGTGCACAGCCGGCATTATCTGCATTGAAGTATTCGACTATGACTACGCACAGATGCTGTGCGATCTGGATGTTCCGCTGCTGTTTGTAGACACCCCTGTGATGGATATGCGTCCTCCTCTTAAAGCCGACCGCCTTTATATGGAAAACCGCATTGAGATCCAGAATGCGGTGACCCACATGGTCCAGCGCGGCAAAAAACGCATCAGCTTTGCGGGGGATAAAAACCACTGTCAGTCCTTCTTTGAGCGTTATATGGCTTATAAGGATGCCGTGGAGCACTTTGGTCTGACAGAAGGCCTGAGCACCTGTGCGATGCCATCTGGACAGCAGGACTATCCGGTATCCCTGTACGAAACCATACGTCGGTTCAAAACGATGCCGGATGCCTTTGTCTGCGCCAATGACTTTGTTGCCATGGATCTGATCAAGGCATTGAATGAGCTGGGGTATTCGGTTCCCGATGATATCTGGGTCTGCGGCTTCGATGACAGTCAGGAGGCTTCCTACTTTGCCCCCCGTCTGACTTCGATCCATATCCATGGACAGATCATGGGCTACACCGCTGCCAATCTGCTTATGACCCGCATCGAAGAGCCATCGCTGAACTATCGTACCGTCTATACGGAAACCAACCTGATCCTGCGCGAATCCACAGGAGATTGAGCGAAAGGAGAACCACCATGCGTGACCTGTGCAATACGGACAAGCCGCTGTTTGCTGTGCTGACGAAATTGACTTACAGTGCTTACCTGAACATCTTATGGCTCGTGTGCAGCCTGCCCATCGTTACCATAGGGGCTTCTACGACCGCCTTGTTCTACGTCACGCTCAAAATGGCGGAAGATCGGGACGATGGTCTGACCCGGATGTTTTTTAAGGCGTTCCGGAAAAATTTTAAGCCCGCCACAAAACTCTGGCTTATCCTGCTGGCAGTCGGCAGTTTCCTGGCTGCGGATGGCTTTGTGCTGCGCCGAATGTGGAGCGAAAACATTTTCTGGACGCTGCTCACTGCAGTGCTTATTGGTGCGGCAATTCTGTACGGCATCGTTCTGCTGTATGCCTTTCCTCTGCTGGCACGGTTTGAAAACACCACCTTCGGCATCCTGAAAACAGCGTTTCTCGTGGGTGTCCGGTATCTGTTTTGCACCCTGCTGATGGCGGCGATCTATGGCATCATGGGGTACGTCATAGTGTTTGTGTTCACGCCTGCATTCCTGCTGGGCATGGGCTTGTGCGCCATGCTCTGCTCCTTTCTGATGCTTCGGATCCTCTATCTGATCGGTGGAGACCCTGATGCAGTACACGAGGAATACGACCATGACAAAAACTGACCGGGATACGCTCCGCTCCCTCCATGGGCGCAAAAAGTGGGAGCACATCTGGGCATATTACAAGCTGCCCATTGTGATCGTGCTCATCATCGTCTATATCCTCGGGTATGCAGCCTACCGCCATGTGACGAAAAAAGAGGATGTGCTTTACCTTGGTCTGGTAAATATCACTGCCGGATCTGATCTGACGGAACAGCTTACCACCGGCTTTGCCGAGGCGCAGGGTCTGACCAAAAAACAACAGGTCGATCTGCTGTCCGGCTTGCTGCTCAGCGAAAGCGAACACGCAGAGGAGCAGTATGTATATGCTTCAGAGATGAAGCTGCTGGGTGCAGTCAGTGCCCAGCGGTTAGATATTGTTCTGATGGACGAATATGCACGGGATCGACTGTTGGCAGATGATTATTTTCTCGATCTGCGGACACTGGATGCGTCTTTCCGTGCACTGTCGGGTCTGAACGCCGGTGGGACCGTGCTGGATATTTCGGACACGCCGTTTGTCAGGCAGGCAGGTTTTTCTGGCAAGGTCTATCTTGGGGTGGTGCAGAATGCACCGCACCCGGAGCGTGCAGCCGCTTACATTCATTATCTGTTCCAGCGGTAATCGTTGGGTTTCACATCATGAATAAGGAGAAGTATCATGGACATTTTAACGATTGGTGAAGTTTTGATCGACCTGACCCAGACCGGCAAGGATGCGCGCGGCATCCCTCAGTTTGCCGCAAACCCCGGCGGTGCACCGGCAAATCTGGCGGTGGCTGCATCCAGACTGGGCGCACAGACCGCCTTTATCGGCAAGGTGGGTGCGGATGCCTTTGGCCGCTACCTGAAAGAGGTTCTGGCAGAAAACAAGGTAGACGTTTCCGGCATGGCGGTGGATGCAGACCACCCCACCACCATGGCGGTGGTCTCGGTGGATGCCACCGGCGAGCGGGATTTCAGCTTCTACCGCAGCGCCAATGCCGATGTGATGCTGTGCAACGAGGATATTTCGGAGAGTGCTCTGAAAGCTGCCAAAATCGTCCACTTTGGTTCTGTCAGCCTGACCGCTGACCCCTCCCGCACCGCTACGCTGGACGCTGCCGCCCGTGCCAAAAAGCTGGGTGCTGTCATTACTTATGACCCCAATTACCGTGCAAACCTCTGGAAGAACAAAGAGGACGCCATTGCCCAGATGAAGGCTCCCCTGCCGCTGGTGGATATCTTGAAAGTGTCCGATGAAGAACTGCCCCTGCTCACCGGCACCACTGACTGCGAAAGCGGCACGGCACAACTGGCACAGAACGGCATCCGGCTGATTTTTGTCACCTTGGGTGCAAACGGCGTATTCTACCGCTTTGGGGACAAGACCGGTCATGTGGCTGGCGTTCCCTGCAAAGTGGGCGACACCAACGGCGCAGGCGATACCTTCTTTGGGGCTGCCCTGTCCAAGCTCTGCAAGGAGGAGCTGGACACCCTGACCGTGGACAAGCTGGAAAGCATTCTGGCTTTTGCCAACAAGGCAGCCAGCATCACCACCAGCCGCCATGGTGCTATCCCCGCCATGCCCACCCTTGCGGAAGTGGAGGGCTGAACCATGGCAACAAAACAGGAATTTGCGTCCCGGTTTGCCAAGCACAAGGACGAGCTGGAATGGCTGTTCATGGAGCTGTACCACAACCGGGAAGGGCTGGAGGTTCTGGAACAGGAGATGGCAGAAGCCTACAACGCCCGCAGCGCCGAGCTGAAAGCACTGGACAAGGCACGCTCTGCCGACCCGGAGTGGTACAAGCGGGGCAATATGTTCGGCATGACCATGTACACCGACCTCTTTGCCGGAAACTTGAAAGAGTTGGCAAAGAAGCTGCCCTACCTCAAGGAGCAGAAGCTGACCTATCTGCACCTGATGCCCCTTTTGCAGATGCCCCATCCCCACAACGATGGCGGCTATGCAGTGGAGGATTTCGACACCGTAGACCCTGCCCTTGGCACCAACAAGGATCTGGAAAACCTGACCCGTGAACTGCGCAAGGCAGGCATCAGCCTGTGTCTGGATTTTGTCATGAACCACACCGCCAGCACCCACCGCTGGGCCATGGCGGCAAAGGCGGGCGACCCGTGGTTTCAGGCGTATTACCATCTCTATGACGACCGCACCATCCCCGACCAGTACGAGCAGACCGTTCCGCAGGTGTTCCCCAACACTGCCCCCGGCAACTTTACATGGTGTGAGGAAATGCACAAGTGGGTGCTGACCACCTTCCACGATTATCAGTGGGATCTGAACTACGCAAACCCGGCGGTGTTCGTGGACATGACCAAGAGCATCCTGCATCTGGCAAATCTGGGCGTAGAGGTGTTCCGCATTGATGCCGTGCCCTACATCTGGAAGCAGCTGGGCACCACCTGCCGCAATCTGCCGCAGGTGCACACCATCGTGCGGATGCTGCGCATGGTATTGGAATGCGTCTGCCCGGCGGTCATCCTCAAGGGCGAGGTGGTCATGGCTCCCAAGGAGCTGGCTGCCTACTTCGGCACGCCCGAAAAGCCGGAATGCCATATGCTCTACAATGTGTCCACCATGGTCAACCTGTGGGGTGCCCTTGCCAGCCGGGACACCCGGCTGCTGAAAGCGCAGCTGGATGCCCTCCACGCCCTGCCGGACAACTGCTGGTTCGTGAACTATCTGCGCTGCCACGATGATATCGGCTGGGGTTTGGATGAGGCGGTGGAAAATAAGCTGGGCATTGACCCGCAGAAACACAAAGAATATCTGTACCATTTCTACGAGGGCAATTTTCCCGGCAGCTGGGCAAAGGGCGAGCTGTACAACTACGACCCCGCCACCGGCGATGCCCGGAGCTGCGGCACCACCGCCAGCCTGTGCGGCGTGGAGCAGGCACTGGAAAAGGACGACAAGACCGCACTGGACTACGCGGTGAAGCGTGACCTTTTGCTGCATACTGTTATGGCGTTCTTGCAGGGCTTCCCCATGCTGAACTGCGGGGATGAAATTGCACAGCTCAATGGCTGGGATTACAAAAACGACCCCGACCGTGTGGAGGACAGCCGCAATTTGCATCGCAGCAAATTCAACTGGGAGGATGCCAAGCAGCGCACCCGGAAGGGCACGCTGCAAAACCAGCTGTGGCAGGGCATGGAGCAGCTGCGCCAAATGCGGGCAGACCCCTGCTTTGCCCCGGATGCGTGGGTGACCACATGGGACAGCCACAACCCCGGCGTGCTGGCGCTGGTACGCAAGCGCGGCGAGGAAACGCTGGTGGGACTGTTCAACTTTACCGAGTATCCGGCGGGAGCCAGTCTGGACGCTCTGGGCGGCGCGTATCACACCCCGGAGGGTGCTTCCGTCTGGCTGGCGGATGTGGAGCTGGAACCCTATCAGGCGCTGCTGGTAAAAAACAAATAAGTAAAACGAGCCCATCTGGTTCTCTCTTTTTGCCAAAGTTTTCAGCGTGTTTTCTTGCATCCTGCCAAATCATAACCCCGCGTGAAAACGCGGGGTTTGCAGAACGGCCCCATAGGGGCCATAATACCAGCCGCGCCTAAAGGCGCACAATGAGCGACGTCAACCGCACACTGACGTCGCTTTTACTTTCTCATACTATCTGTAGACACTTCTGGCGAATCGTTGTCATCGAAGTCAGCTACATTCTTGAATGGATCTTCGTATTCCTTGAAGCTCAACTGGTCGCACATTTGATCGTTGAACTCTTGTTCCTGAATGTATTTGCGAATCTTGGCTTCATTTCCACCTACTGTATTTACGTAATATCCTTTCGCCCAGAACACTCTCCTTCCGTATTTCTATTTTAGGTTTGCACGTCGCTCGAATATCATGAGCGTACTCTTCCCTTTGAGATACCCCATGAAATCTGCTACGCCAAACTTTACAAAGGGCGAAAACAGACCACGAAACGGGGGCTGCTGACAACAAAACAGGCTGAGTATCAAGCACCGGAAAAGTGCGGGATATTCAGCCTGTTTTGTTGTCCGGGGTTTCCAAAGGGTATCCCTTTGGCACACGACTTTGCTTGCAAAGTGTAGTGTGTTATACGCTCTGTCGGCGTTGCTGCGAAAATGCGGTTGCCGCCGGAGAGGGCAAGGGCATTTGAAGCAGCAGGAAAACAGGGCTGTGATTGCGTGGCGTGGAGCCGCAAGCGCAGGACTGGTTTCATCAGCAGACAGGGCGTATATGAAAGCCCCCGTCCCTCGTCCTACGCGCCGACTTGTGGACAAAGTGTCCCGAAGTTGGCCACACTCCCGGAAAAGTAGCAGGACAGCGGGCAACCGTCAAGGCTGAAATGAACGGGTTTACACTCGGCCTTGACCGCCGCCCGCCGTTCCGCTGAATGGGTGGACAAGGCGGCCAATCCCTCAAAGTGCTTGGCCGCTCTCTTTCTGATTTTGGAGCGTTTCTTTCCTCAAAATTGATATGGGCGGGAACGCCATTTTAGGGCTTTCCCGCCTTGATTACCCTTTAGCAAAGACGGGCGGGACTGTCAACGGCGGCGCATTTGTGCGCCGTTCATCTTGACCGTTGACTGGCTCGGCTGGCTTTGCTATCTCCCCCGATAAACTGGGATTTATTTTCTTGACTTTGAATACCCGTATATAAAGTTGGCTTTTCTAAAAGCATTCCATATTTCAACTTGGGAAGTTTAATAAGTTTATCATATAAAAGTCTAACTTCTTTATAAGACCCTAATGTGAGATGTTCGAGATTTATAAGCTCTAAAACAGGTGAGTAATCTTTGCTTTTTAACTTAACAGTAAGCAAACTTAAAAACCTTAACTGCTTCATATCCGCTAAAAAATCTAAAGAATTTACATGAATCTTTTTTGAGCTAGCAAAATCACCCTCAAGAGAAAGACTTTCTAATTTTTTTATTTTAGCCAAAGAATTATAATCATTAATTTCTTGGAAGTTTTCAATTGTTAAAGCAACAAGATTTTCAAGTTTAGTAATAGGCTCTATATCTAAAACTGATACACCAGATCCAATATGCAAATATTCAAGTTTTGTTAAATTCTCTATTTGAGAAATATCAGGATATGACCCCCATTTTATATAAAGTTTTTTTAGTTGCGTTTGAGAGCAAATAGCATTAAATAACTCTTGAGATACTCTCGTGCCAAATGTTAATTCCGTGAAAGCACAAGGATTATCATTCAGAAAATCTATCCATTCTTGCACAATTCTCTTTTTATCTTTTGCTTTATATTTATCACTAAGTTGTGTGCAGTTGATAGTTATATTACTTTCGCCATCATACTCAGAAAGCTCTGTAATCCATTTACTTTTAGGTTCATCTCTATGATAATAGTCAAAACCATATCTGATTTCTTTTTCATTTAGCATAAAATCCCCCCACAACTTCCGATTTTTTATTTTCTTACTTCCGTCCCCGCTGGGGCTTTGGATTTTTCAGCAAATCCGACTTCTGTGCAATCCTTTTCAGCCATTTCTTTTCCTCGTCTGACATTTTCCCGTAGTTCAGTTTGAGCCGCTTGCAGATAAAGGCCATCGCCGCCTGTTCCGGGTCGCTGTCTGTGAGGGCTGTTTTTTCGGCAGTCTGCAAGAAATCTTCCAGTAGATTGTCCTCCGGAACACTGAAAAAATCGCCCTTGTGGGCTTCCCGCAGGTCAAGGGCTATCTTGTTTATATCCTGCTGTATTACATAGCGGCAAAAGCTATCCTCGTTAATGTGGGCGGTGATCAGCTGCCTTAACTGCGGGTCAGTCAAACCGGGATTGTGCTGTTTCATAATGGTTGCGCTCACAGCGTCCACAATGGCGTTTGCACTCTGTACCTGCCTTGTCGCTATGCCATTCACATAGATTTCAAGGTCGGCCATGAGCCGGGGAAAATCCGGGTGTGTCGCCAACTCACACAAGAGTGAATTGTCAATCAATCCGCTTTTCAATAGTTCAATCATATCATCACTCAAACGCAGGTCTGCAAGATCGGCGTTTGGGTGATTTTTTGTTTCGGACAACCCCAGCAGATAATCAACGGACACTTCATAAAACTTCGCCAACTGGATAAGGGCATAGTGGCTGATGTCTTTGAAATTGTCCCCCTCATAACTGCCTAAAGCAGACTTGGAGAGATGTGTCTGTTCTGCAAGCTGTTCCAGCGTCAAGCCACGCTCCACGCGCAGGTCTTTTAACCGTTCTGGTATGGATAGTTCCATGCTTCCCTCTCCCTCCTTATTCGCTCGATAAACTGGGCTTTGAGTTACGAGTTCCACTCCGCCTGATAAGAAGTTAAATCCACTATGTTACCCGCACTAATTCTTTGGGTCAGTGTTTCTGCTTCTTCTCCATCTTGGCAAAACAACCGTACCCATTTTTCAGTATTAGCTTCCATAAAAGCTACACCATGGCGATTTGTCTTTGGATTTCTCCAATGGAACACTCTTAGCGGATTTGTTTTTATAGTTTCACCATTTATCATCACAATAACTCCCTGCATAATATCCTCCTTGTTGAATTCTAAGTTGTAAATAGTTTCATCTAATCAAACCATTGAGCTTCGCTTAATTGCTTAACCTCCATTTTCGTCTCCTGCTTCCTGCAATTTCAAATTTACCGTTCAGTTTCTTCCATTCTACCACAATTCCGAGAGCGTGGAAATAGGGAGTTTTCCGGGCTGATTTCCCACCTCTTGGATATACGGGACAGGCGGTCATTTAGGTGTAGACTTAGGGTAGTTCATCGATGAGCCGCACCTTGAAAACCGAATGACCGTCCGAAAAGGAATACCCCGGCTGGGGAAGTGACGCATAAAGCGCACCAAAGCCGGAACACGCCGCAGAAATGGGGCAGGAAGCCTTTTCGGGGAGAACGGCCACGGAGAACAAACGGAGGGACGCATGAAAGAAAATCCATATAAACGCTTACCGCCATTGGAGCACAAGCCGGACGGCACACCCTACCGCATGACACCAACACAGCGGAAACAGGCAAACGCCCTTATCCGGCGGGAGTGCTGCTGTTACGACAACGGCAACTGCATTGCCCTTGATGATGGCGATACCTGCACCTGCCCCCAAACGATTTCTTTCTCGGTGTGCTGTAAGTGGTTTCGGTGGGCGGTTTTACCCCTTGCCGGAACGCTGGAAGCGGAGATTTATCGGGACAGGGACTTGAAACGCTGTGCGGTCTGCGGCGGCGTGTTCGTCCCCAAATCCAACCGGGCAAAATACTGCCCCGGCTGTGCCGCCAGAGTTCACAGGCGGCAGAAAACAGAAAGTGAACGGAAAAGGAGGTCTGCTGTGGACAGTTAGACAGGAAAAAAGCCTTGATTTATCGGGCTTTGCAAGCCCCAAACCGGGGCGGGTGGTATCAAGTATCAACTCCCCTGGAAAACGGGCTTCTAACCGTCCACAAAACACACTATGACAAACACGATTTATATTCATCAGCCGGAAAAGGCGTTCAGCTTTACCCGGCTCCCGAATTTCCTCTTTGAAGCGCCTACATTCCAGCCCTTGTCCAATGAAGCAAAGCTATTGTACGCCTTTATCCTGCGGCGGGCAGAGTTGTCCCGGAAAAACGGGTGGGCAGACGAGTACGGGCGCATTTATCTGTACTATCCCATCTGCGAGGTAGTTGCCCTGCTACATTGCGGACGGCAGAAAGCCGTCAACACCCTGCGGGAATTACAGTATGCAGAGTTAATTGACATTCGGAAACAGGGCTGTGGAAAACCCAACTGTATTTACCCAAAATCCTATGAAGCGGTTTCAAACACCGACTTCAAGAAATCCGGTTTTGGAACGCCGGAGGGCTGAAAACCGTACCCGACAAGTACGGTAATCAATCCTCTTGAAGTACGGAAACCGGACGGTATATAGAAATACAAAGATTAAAACGATTTATTTATATCTATTCCATTCCTATCCTATCAGAGATATTTTCGGTGGGAAAACCCGCCGGAAAGGAATGGAATGTGGAAAGGAGCAGAATGGCACAACACGCAATTTTGCGATTTGAAAAGCACAAGGGCAATCCAGCAAGACCGCTGGAAGCCCATCACGAACGGCAGAAAGAACAATACGCCAGCAATCCCGACATTGACACCAGCCGGAGCAAGTACAACTTCCATATCGTCAAGCCGGAGGGCAGATACTACCACTTTATTCAGAGCCGTATCGAACAGGCAGGTTGCCGCACCCGCAAAGACAGCACCCGGTTTGTGGACACGCTCATAACTGCCAGCCCAGAATTTTTCAAGAAGAAGTCCCCAAAGGAGATACAGGCGTTTTTCCAACGGGCGGCAGACTTTCTCATTGACCGGGTAGGTAGAGAAAACATCGTGTCGGCGGTGGTACACATGGACGAAAAGACGCCCCATCTGCATTTGACCTTTGTTCCGCTGACACAGGACAACCGCCTGTGCGCCAAAGAGATTTTAGGCAACCGGGCAAACCTCACAAAGTGGCAGGACGATTTTCACGCTTATATGGTGGAGAAATACCCGGACTTGGAGCGTGGGGAGAGTGCCAGTAAAACAGGTAGGAAGCATATCCCCACCCGGCTGTTCAAACAGGCGGTTTCCCTCTCCAAACAGGCAAGAGCGATTGAAGCTGCCCTTGACGGAATCAACCCACTGAACGCCGGAAAGAAAAAAGAGGAAGCTCTCTCCCTGCTGAAAAAGTGGTTTCCGCAGATGGAGAACTTCTCCGGGCAACTGAAAAAATACAAAGTCACAATCAATGACTTATTAGCGGAAAATGAAAAGCTGTTAGCCAGAGCCAAAGCCAGCGAAAAGGATAAAATGAAAGGCACGATGGAACGGGCAAAGCTGGAAAGCGAACTGCACAACATTCAGCGGCTGGTAGACCGTATCCCGCCGGAGGTGCTGGCAGAATTGAGGCAGCAACAGCGGCACATAAGGGACCGGTGATTGATGATAGAAAACATTTCACACCGCAGTATGGCGGCACTGCACTTTGAAAATTAAATACGGAGGTACTATGGAGCATATCAGATACAAGAAAGAAACCGAAGTCGTGACTTTTCAGGGAAAGGAAATCACGCTGGAAAATCTCTCCCCGGTGTTTACACCGGAGCAGGAAGCGGCCAAACGCCGGGAGCTGGAGCAGCAGCTTTATGAGGTGTTCCGCAAGTATGCTGACAAGCGGCAGAATGAGGAAGCCGGGGCGTAAGGTTCCCCTAAACCATCGTTGATTTGCGGGGCTGCTGGCGGTATAATAGAACTGTCAGCAGCTCCGTTTCTTTTTTAAGAAAAGGAGCGACAATATGAACAATCGAATAGACGCAATCTATGCAAGACAATCGGTAGACAAAAAGGACAGCATTTCCATTGAAAGCCAGATTGAATTTTGCAAATACGAGTTGAAAGGCGGTAACTGCAAGGAATACACAGACAAGGGGTACAGCGGCAAGAACACAGACCGTCCGAAGTTTCAAGAACTGGTGCGGGACATCAAGCGGGGCTTGATTGCAAAGGTCGTGGTTTACAAACTCGACCGTATCAGCCGTTCCATTCTGGACTTTGCCAATATGATGGAGCTGTTCCAACAGTACAATGTAGAGTTTGTGTCCTCTACGGAAAAGTTTGATACCTCCACCCCGATGGGGCGGGCGATGCTGAATATCTGTATCGTGTTCGCCCAGCTTGAAAGGGAAACCATACAGAAGCGGGTAGCCGATGCCTACTACTCCAGAAGCCTAAAGGGTTTTCGCATGGGCGGCAAGGCTCCCTATGGATTTCACACGGAGCCAATCAAGATAGATGGTATCAACACAAAGAAGTTAGTGGCAAACCCCGAAGAAGCGGAACAGGTCAAGCTGATGTTTGAGATGTATGCCGAGCCGGGAACTTCCTATGGCGATATTGTTCGGCATTTTGCGGAGCATGGTATTAAGGATTTTTCCCGTCCGGCACTCGCAAACATTTTATGCAATCCCATTTATGTCAAGGCTGACCTTGATATTTATGAGTTTTTCAAAAGTCAAGGGACGGTCATTATCAATGACGCCGCCGACTTTACTGGAATGAACGGGTGCTACTTCTATCGTGGCCGGGGAATGAAAGGCGACACCAAACACAATCTGCAAGGGCATACGCTGGTTATGGCTCCCAGTGAGGGCTTGGTTTCTTCTGAACTGTGGCTGAAATGCCGAAAGAAGATTTTAGCCAACGCCAGTTATCAGGCGGGACGAAAAGCGGTCAATACTTGGTTAGCTGGGAAAATCAAATGCGGCAGGTGCCAGAAAGCGTTAAAAGCCGAGGGCAGTTATGGGCGGTGGTACTTCCGTTGCAGCAAGCGTTCCGATAACAAAAGCTGTGAGGGCGCAGGGACGCTCCGTATTCCCGATACGGAAGCTGTTATCTATGCCGCTATGGTAAAAAAGCTAAAACCGTTCCAGACCATCAAGGGGCGAAAAAATGCCTTGAAGTCCAATCCGAAGCTGACTGCCCTGCAAGTGGAACTCGCACAAGTCCAGCATGAAATTGAAACGCTCATTGACACACTAACCGGGGCAAATCCCGTCCTGCTCTCCTATGTGAACAGCAAGATTGAAGAACTGGATGGACGCAAGCAGGAGCTTGTCAAAAAGATAGCGGAGTTGAGTGTGGATACCATCAGCCCGGAACAGGTCAAAGAAATTTCCGGCTATCTGGACACATGGGAAGAAGTGAACTTTGACGATAAGCGGCGGGTGGTGGATTTGATGATTTCCGCAATTTACGCCACAAGCGAAAGTATCAATATCGTTTGGAAGATATGACGGCGCATAAGCGCCGCCATACAACGCAACCTTTCGCCCTTTGTAAACTAAGCTACGGCAAGTTTGGGCGGTATCGACACAAGCATATGGATATGGTCTGGCATCGCGTGTGCTTCTATTATCTCTACATACTTGTAATCGCATAGTGTCCTTAGTATTTTTCCAATATCTTTTCTTAGCTTTCCGTATATCACTTTCCTGCGATATTTCGGTACTAGCACTATGTGATATTTGCAATTCCAGCTCGTATGTGATAAACTTTTCTCGTCCATATGGATGAACCTCCTTTTGCTTTAGTATGCGGTTGACGTTACCCGCTTCTAATTATAGCAAAAGGAGGTTCTTTTTCTACCGTTTCAACGCTACGGCTCTTTTCTTCCACAAGCATAGCTTGTGGTTTTCTATATGAAGAGAAACAGAGCGTTCCCGACGGGGAACGCCCTGTTGTACATATCGTTATCGTCTGTGGTCTTTGGCAGGGTGCGTCCGGGTGGCGCACCCTGTTTTGTTTTGCCTTATTTTCCCTTGTTCCGCAGTTCTTTTTTCGTTGCCCACAGACTGTAAGCGCAGGCGATCACCTCAGACATCCAGAACGCAAACCATGCCTTGTCGATGCCCATAGTGCGGATGAGAAGCCACAGGCAGGGCACCAGCACCACCAGCTGCCGCAAGGCACCGCCGATCATGTTGACCACGCCGTTGCCAAGACCGGAGGCAAAGTAGCCGCACAATATGGTGATGACCGCAAACAGGAAGGTCACCGAAATGATGCGCAGAGCGGGCACACCGAAAGCCAGCATCTCGTCACTGGCAGAGAACAGCCCCAGCAGCTGCGCCGGGAACAGCAGAAACACCGCCATGCCGCACAGCGCAAACACCACGCCGGTGGGCAGCAGTACCTCCCATGCCTGCTTTACCCGGTCGGACTGCCCACTGCCATAGTTGAAGCCCACCACCGGGATGGCTGCCTGTCCCAGACCATTCACCGGCATCATCAGGAAGTTTTGCAGCTTATAGTAGATGCCGAAGAACGCCACTGCCGTAGAGGACACCCCCAGCAGAATGCCGTTGACCGCAAAGGTCATCACGCTGCCGATGGCCTGCATCACGATGGTAGGCAGCCCCACCCGGTAGATGTCGGCCACATCCTGCCACAAAAAGCGATAGCCCTTCAGTCGGACATGGATGACCGGGTTTTTGACCCGGTTGAACCATAGCGCCGCCGCTGCGCCGATGAGCTGCCCGATGACGGTGGCAATGGCTGCGCCCCGGATGCCCATGGCCGGGCAGCCCAGCAGACCGAAGATCATCATGGGGTCGAGAATAATGTTGGCCACTGCGCCGATGATGAGAGAGACCATAGACAGCACCGTGTCCCCCACGGCCTGCAAAAGCCGCTGCCCGTAGGTCTGCAAAAAGATGCCCCAGCAGAACACGAGGTTCACCGAGAGGTATTCCCGGCAGAGCTGCTGCAATTCGGGATCGTTGGTCAGGGCGGCAGCGATCCTGCCCTGCACCAGCAGCACCGAGCCGGTGAGCGCCACCGATGCAATGCCCAGCCGCAGCGCATCCAGCGCGGCGGCGCGGCTGTGGTCAGAGGCAAACAGCGCCACGTTTTCCCAAATGCGCTTCCACGGCAGCAGACGCGGCTCCTGAAACAGGAATTTGACCGGCGTGTCTGCGGCCTTGACCTGCTGTCCATCGATCTCCACAGTGCCGGAGGTGGGGGCGTCCAGCTGGGAGATGATGCGCAGCAGGGTGCTTTTGCCGCAGCCGGAGCGCCCTACGATAGCAATAAATTCGCCGGGGGCTACGGTCAGGTCTACGCCTTTCAGCACCTTATGATCCCCGAACTGCTTGGTGATGCCGCGCAGCGCAAGGCGCGGTGTAGTTGTTGCGGCCATGGTCAGCCCCTCCCTTCTTTGCGCCAGACCAGCAGCTTGCGCTCCAGAAGCGAAGCCAGCTGATCCGACAGCACACCCAGAATACCGTACAGGATCACGCCCAGCACGATGACATCCATCATAAAATCTGCGATGGAAAGGGCTGTTTAGGATGGCTGAAACAACATTATATAACCAGGATTGCATAGCTGCAATGCAGCAAATCGGTGCGGAATCTATCGACCTGATTGTCACCGAGGCAAATGCAACAAAAAAGATACGCTGAATTTGTACAATGCTCTGATTTTGCGCTTGGATATTGATTTTCGGGAGCGGGTCAGGCTATGATATTTTGGAAAGATAATTTTCAACCGAGAGAGGTGCGTGTCATATGGCCGGAATACAGTACGACATGAAAAATGTTCTCGACATTCCGCTGTGGGAAAGAATGCAGGATCAGCTCGCGAAAATGACCGGGACTGCCATAGTCAGCATCGACTACAAGGGAAACCCCATGACGAAGCACAGCGGGCGCACGGAGTTTTGCAGCGTTATCCGCGAGAACCCCGTTTCGCGCAAGCGCTGTTACCGCTGCGATGCACTGGCCGGACTTGAGGCGGTGCGGCTGGAGCGGCCGTACATCTATCTCTGCCACTGTGGGATAGTCGACGTCGCGGTGCCGGTAATGGTCGGAGACAAGTATCTTGGCGCGGTGATGTTCGGGCAGGTGCGGCTCGTGAACAAGGACAGGGAGAAGGCCGTCAGGCTCGTGAACGAAATAAGCTCGTTCCAGGCGGAGGAAGATGCGGCGCGCAAGGACCTGCTGGAGAAATATGAGAAGCTGCCGGAGATGGAGTACGAGCGAATTGTCGAGATCGCAGACCTTATCGACGCGATAGTCAAATATACGGTCGACAGGGCGGTCAAGGCGCGCAACCGCGACGAGACATACAAGTGGCTGATGAGCACAAACTCCGAGCAGCTGACCGGTGAGGCGGAGATACAGGAGCTTTCGCTGCCGATGAGCGCACGTGAGCCTGAGCGGGCGGAGACGATGCCGGTGAAGCCGAGCAGCGTGATATACCCGGCGATAGCATACATCAACGACCATCTGAGAGACGACATCTCCATGAAGGAGATGGCAGACCTCTGCCACCTCAGCCCAAGCTATTTTTCGCGTACCTTTAACAGGGAGACGGGCGAGAGCTTTGTGAACTACATAAACCGCCGCAAGGTCGCGCTGGCGAAAGAACTGCTGCGGGAGACGAACAAAAGCATTACGCAGATAGCCGAGGAGGCGGGGTACATAAACATCAGCAATTTCATCGCTGTGTTCAAGCGCATGGAGGGAGTTACGCCGTCGGTATACAGGCAGCATATGTATAAATAAACGGGGCGGGAGCTCGGCCGAGCGATGCTGCGCTTTTTGATATGACTTTTTGCAGTATCGAACTACCGGTCACTCCGTGGGCATACTTTCTGTGTGAACAGAAAGTCACCCCGCGGAGCAACCGGCAGTGAAACACTGCAAAAGTCACAAAAAAGCGGCGGCACTCCACCTCCAAACGCATTCAGGCAGAACGGTACGTCCGTTCTGCCATTTGTTTACTTCCGACAAAAGCAATACAAAGAAATTGTCGAAGTTGTTTTATTGTCAAATTAAAAAAACAAAATGCAAACAAAGGACAAAAAAACGCAACAAAAACGACCGAAAGTGCAGTAAGTTTACACCTTGCTTTTTTGTGCAATTCTGATATTTTAAAATCAAGAATGACGAGGAGAACTCGTCAAATTTTACAAAAGAAAAAAAAGAGAAAGGAAAACGAAAATGAAAGCGAAAAAATGGGCTTCAAAAATTTTGAGCATTTGCCTTATACTGATTCTTATAAGCTGCATTGGAGCATCGCTTTTGCAAACAGACTTTGGCAAGGTTGAAGTAACTGAGTTTTCCATTCCGACTGATAACGGAAAATGGATATCCGGAACTCTATTCCGCCCCAAGGTAGCAAGTGCAGAGAACAAAGTGCCACTGGTAATTACAAGCCATGGCTACCTCAATAATAACGAAATGCAGGACAGTACTGGAATAGAGCTTTCACGTCGAGGCATTGCAGTTATTGCTATGGATGCTTACTATCACGGTGATTCCAGTGCAACAGAGTATTCCTATAATGAATCCTCCGTAGTTGAGGGTATGGGAATGATTCCTCTGGTAGAGTATGCGACCACAATGCTTGACTATGTAAACACCGACAAAATCGGCATTACTGGTCACTCCATGGGCGGCGGTATCACGTGGAACGTAGCACGTTATTATGGACGTCAATATTTGGCGGCATTAGAAGAAGCACAGCAGCCCGACTCTGAAGGTGGCTCAGAGATTACCGAGGCCGAGCAGGCAAAGGCTGATGCAGTAAATAAGATTGCTGCGGCATTCCCAGTTTCTCAGATCAGAGCGGCAACTCCCGAGGCAATGAGCGAAATTCACTGTAACTTCGGTACAAACTTCGGTTTCTACGATGAGGGGGCATATCGTTGTGAAAATGGCAACGGTGACCTTCACGATGCGCCCGAGGCAATGATAATAATCAATTCTGTACTCCCCGAGAAGCAGCAGTTGACTGAAGGGATAGAAATCGGCAAGATGTACGGGGATCCTTCCAATGACACTCTCCGTGTGGTTTATAATCCCCACGAGATTCACCCATGGCAGCATTTTTCCCATAACAGCGCAGGACACATGGTTGAGTTCTTCACCACCGCTTTTCAGATGGATAACCCCATCCCTCTGAATAATCAGAGATGGTTTGCGAAGGAAGTTTTCAACTTCATAGGACTTTTGGCAGCTTTTTTCGCAATCATTCCTCTTGCAACTCTCATGCTTGAACTTCCTGTATTTGTATCTTTGAAGAATCCTGTTCCTGCAGCACTTCCCGCTTTGGCCGATGGAAAGAGCAAGGCAATTTTCTGGGGTAGCTGGGTGCTCAGTTGGGTTATTTCTTGGCTGTCGTTCATACCAATCAGTAAACTTGACCAGTATATTTTCCCCGTAGTAACGGGACGTGGTGCGTCCGCCATTTATCCTCAGCCCACGACAAACTTCATTATGCTGTGGGCTGTGTTTAACGGCTTGGTCGGGATATTGCTGTTCTGGCTGACCTATGAGTTCCACGGCAAAAAGAACGGTGTAAAGCCCGAAATGTGGGGTATAAAGATATCGGCAAAAGAATTTTTCAAGACCCTGCTTCTTGCTGTATGCGTATTTGCGGCGTTCTACGGATTTGTTGAGTTTGCTGATTACTTCTTCCTCACAGACTTCCGTATTTGGACTCTGGATATTCGTGCATTTAACCCTGACAAGCTGGTGATAGCTCTCCAGTATTGGCCACTGTTCTTCATTTTTTATGCCGCCAACTCCATTTCCGTCAACAGTGGCTCCAGAGTTGACGGGCAGAAGGAATCCCTGAACATATTTATCTGCGCTTTGGGTAACATTTTGGGCGTTGTGGTGCTCAACCTTATCCAGTACGGCACTGTGTTCACCACGGGTGTTCCACACTGGCAGGCAGATTGGTTGCGTCCTCTGGTTTTGCTGCCTCTGATTTTCCAGTTGTTTGCAGCTGCATATATTAGCAGAGGCTTGTTCAAGCAGACCGGAAAGGTATGGCTCGGCGCAATGGTCAATACTCTTATTATAGTTATGATGGGAGTTGCAAATACCGCATCCTTTACTCTGCTCTAAAAAGAACTCCTATGAGCCGCTGCATAAGCAGCGGCTCATTTTCTTCAGACAAAAATGATTAACAACTAATTGCAGCAACGCGATTAGTTGGTTGCTAGCTTTAAATAAACATGATGACAAGCGAATACATACCCATTATAAAAACATAAATAGGAGAACACCATGAAATAAATCATGTCACTTGACCAGGGCACCACAAGCTCGCGGTGCACCCTGTTCGACCGGGGCGGCAATATCTGCGCCTCGGTGCAGAAGGAGTTCCGGCAGATATACCCGCAAGACACGCTCTACCATCTGGTAGAAGTAGGCATCCATGGCGTTGATCTTTCGGCCGCGGCTTTGCTGCTGGGTCTGCTTTTGCCCCAGCTCCTTGAACAGGGTCAGGTACTGGTAAAAATCATTGGTGTGCAGCAGCGCCTGATAGTGTTCTGCCAGCGCTGTCTGTACCCCCGCCGGGATGGGCAGCTTCTCCGCTTTGATGCGTGCAAGGTCGGCTTCTGCCTGCTGTGCCGGGGTCACCGGGCGCAGCGCCGCTTCCTTTTCCGTGGGGATATAGCTGCGGTCGTGGGAATCCGAAAAATAAGGCCGGAGGGTGTAATACTCTCTGGCGGGCTCATCGCAAAAGCGCCGCAGCCCGACCCCTTCCACCTCGTGCACTCCCAGATTTCCGTAAACCACCAGCGCTCCCGCCTGAAACCGTGACATGGTATTTTCCTCGTTTCCTTGTATGGAAGGATTGCAAAAAACAGACCTTCCAGCGTACTTTCGTTCTCTACAATATTGTACCACGGCCGGGCGGCTGGCTTCAAAGGGCATCTTCCACAAAGTTTTCCTCGTGCAATCTGCGCAGAATGCCCAGTGTAATTCTTGTGCAAAACTGCCTTTGCAAATTCCCGGCGGGCAGGCTATAATAATTTCGTACAACGAGTAGCACTCATGCGTAAAACCGGTTGCATGAGGGCTGCCCGTTATTTTTTTTGTCCTCAAAATGGAAAGGTAAGGTGAATCCCATGGAAAGTTCCAATCAATTTCTCGGCACGGAACGCATCGGCAAGCTGATGCAGAAATACGCGATCCCGTGCATTATTTCACTGCTGGTGGGCGCGCTGTATAACATCGTGGACCAGATCTTTATTGCCAACGCCAGCTATCTCGGCTCTTATGGCAACGCCGCCAATACGGTCGTTTTCCCCCTGACGGTGGTAGCGCTGGCAATCGCAGTCATGATCGGTGACGGCTGCTGCGCCTTCGTCAGCATCAGCCTTGGGCAGAACGAGGTCCCCAAGGCAAAGCGGAGCGTCGGCAATGCGGTGGTGATGTGTCTGGTCAGCAGCATTGTGCTGGCGGCTCTCTATCTGGTTTTTGCGGATACCATTCTCGCCCTGTTCGGCGGAACGGTGAACGCCGAGACCTATCACCACTCGCAGGAATATTTTTTCTATATCACGCTGGGCGTGCCCTTTTATATGTTCGGGCAGGCCATGAACCCCATCATCCGCGCGGATGGCAACCCCCGGTTTGCCATGATCTCCACCCTTGCGGGTGCGGTGCTGAACATCATTCTGGACCCCATTTTCATTTTCGGCTTCCGCTGGGGCATGATGGGCGCGGCGGTGGCTACCGTCATCGGTCAGCTGGTCACGGCAGCGCTGGCAGTGTGGTATCTGCTGCACATGAAGATCATTCGCCCTGAAAAGGGTGACTACCGGCTGAAGGGCTCCATCTGCGGCCGCACCCTGACCCTTGGCATGACCAGCTTTCTGTCTCAGATCAGCCTTGTGGCGGCTATGGCAGCCATCAACAACATGATCCGCAAATACGGCGCACTGGATGCCGTGTTCGGGCAGGAGCAGTACGCCCAGATCCCCATGGCGGTGGTGGGCATCGTGATGAAGTTCTTCCAGATCGTCATCTCCATCGTGGTGGGCATGGCGGCAGGCTGCATCCCCGTGGTGGGCTTCAACATGGGCGCAAAAAAATCCGCCCGCGTAAAGGAGCTGTTCACGAAGCTGCTGCTGGCAGAAGCCACCGTGGGTGCCGTTGCACTGGTGCTGGTGGAGGGCTTCCCGCGTCAGCTGATTGCCCTGTTCGGTGCCGCCAACGAGAGCGTTTACTACACGGATTTTGCCGTGAAGTCCTTCCGCATCTACCTGTGCATGATCATTCTGGCCTGTGTCAACAAGGCGTGCTTCATCTTTTTGCAGGCCATGGGCAAGGCAGCGGAATCCACCGCCCTGTCCATGGTGCGCGAGGTGGTGTTCGGCGTGGGCTTTGCTCTGCTGCTGCCCCGGTTCTTCGGGCTGGACGGTGTGCTGTACTCCATGCCCATGTCGGATGTCCTCACCTTTCTGATTGCAGGCTATCTGATCTGCAAAACCTACCGTGAACTGAGCACGAAAGGAGAAGTCTAATGGAAAAACGCATCATCACCATCAGCCGGGAATTTGGCAGCGGCGGCAGAACCATCGGCAAACTGGTGGCAGAGCATCTGGGCATCCGGTGCTACGACGCTGAACTGATCAAGAAACTGGCTGCCGAAAGCGGCTTTGACGAAACCTACATCAAGGAGACCGGAGAGTATGCCCCCGGCGGCTTCCTCGCCTCTGCCTTCACCGACCGCAGCTTTGGCCCCACCAACGAGGACCTGCTCTGGAAGCTGCAGTACCGGATCATCCGGGAACTGGCAGAAAAAGAGTCATGTGTCATCGTGGGACGCTGCGCCGATTTTATCCTGCAAGACCGCACCGACTGCCTGAAGGTCTTTGTCCACGCGGACATGAAGTTCCGGGCTGACCGCATCGTGCGGGTCTACGGGGAGCGGGAGAAATCTCCCGAAGCCCGGCTGAAGGAAAAAGATAAGCGCCGCGCCGCCTACTACCGCTTCTATACCGATATGAACTGGGGCAATGCCGCCAACTATCATATTGCGCTGGACAGCGGTGTCATCGGAATTGAAAAGTGCGCAGAACTCATTGAAAGCCTTGCCTGAACTGTATCCGATGCAAGTCTTAAGCCAATAGAGCAAAACACCGCCTACCTGCGTTTGATTACGCAGATAGGCGGTGTTTTTTCAATACGATTTTATGGGAAGAACCATTGTTCTCGTTTCCAAAGAAAACAAAAAATCCGAACCATTTTCCTCGGATGCAACTTCCGTCGCTTTCGCCAAGCATCAGCGCCCCACAGTAGCCGCAGAACGGCTTGGTGGCAAGCATATACCCTATACGCAAGCACCTGAAAGAACATTTTGAAATTATTATATAGATTGTAGCTTTCGGATTCCAATCCCTAAAAGTACGTTGCTGATTTCCACCACCTGCAAAATTTCTTCTTTGCTGGCATTATCATAGTGTATCCCCGCTGACACGACAACCGGACAATTCACAGTCTTAAACAGTTCTTCACACCAGTGCTGACAAAGACCGCCCTCTTTGTGTCCTTCAAACTGTGTAACTGTAATCTTCCCAGCAGGATCTGCAACTCCGACTGCTCCGATATGGGGCTTGTCGCCGCCATACAGACCAACCTGCACCCCGCAGTCTGTCACTGTGATTTCTGCCGTGATGGGTTTTCCACGGAATATCTGCTCATGGGTAAAATGTTTCATGGATCCATGCCCTCCCACTCATAGCTTTCCTCGTCCAGATCAAACTGGCTCAGGATCCGGTTGACGGTGTGACGGGTCATGTCTGCAACAGATGCCGGATGGTTATAGTAGGTCTGCATAGGCGGCAGAATGACTGCGCCGTACTGACTTGCTTTACACAGGTTTTCCAGATGCAAGGTGGACAGTGGGCTTTCCCGTGACACCAACACCAGCTTGCGGCGCTCTTTCAGCATACAGTCTGCGGCTCGCAAAAGCAGGTTGTCGCTGTACCCGGACACGATGCCCGCCACGGTTTTCATGCTGCAGGGGCAGACGATCATCCCCATGCTTTTCCAGCTTCCGCTGGCCGGGGCTGCGCCGATGTTGGCATTATCATGCACCACATCGGCCAGAGAAAAAAGCTCCTCAGTAGTCATCCCGGTTTCCTGATGCAGGGTCATTTCACCGCCCTTGGTCAGAATCAGGTGTGTTTCCACCTCCGGTCGGTATTTCAACTGCTGCAGTAGCTCAATGGCCAGCGGCGCACCGGAAGCACCGGACACGCCAACAACAAGACGCTTTTTCATCGAAAAGACCTCACAGTTCAAAATCCGGCAGCCAGTGCTTGACATCTACTTCTTTGAACACAGCCCGCTTGAATTTTTCCTTCAGCTCAAAAGGCACGGTGCAGTCAAAGATGGTCTTGGTGGAACAGCCCACATCCCGGATGGAACCGGTATACTCCGGGCAGGAACTGGGGTCCAACGGATGGCACCGCACACCGGGAATCGTGATAATGTCCCGGTCTCCCTGAAAGCGGGTGTTCATCGCCCACAGCACATCGTTGGTGTCAAAGATGTCCACATCCTCATCCACCAGAATGACGTGCTTCAGTTCCGGGAAGGCACTGAACGCCAGCAATGCGGCCTGCCGCTGCTTGCCCTCATCGGTGTGGACCGTCTTTCTGCACTGCAGGATCGCCATATACTTGCCGCCGCCTGCCCGGTGAGAATAGACGTTCAGCACCTTGCCGGGCAATGCCTTGTCGATGAGGTTCAGAATACTGGCCTCGGTGGGGATGCCAGCCATATTCACGTGCTCCTCGCTGGGGCCGATGCAGGTCTGCATGATGGGATGCTTGCGGTGAGTCACAGCTTTTACCTTCAGCAGCCAGCACTCATGGCTTGCCTTGCCGTTGTAGCCGGGGAACTCCGGCATCGCATAACCGGTGTGGCTGTTCTGATCCTCCACCACATGATTGCTGCCCGGTACGATCTCACCCTCAATGACATATTCCGCATTGGAAATGGCGTTTTCACGGACCGTCAGGCAGGGGCACAGCTCCACCGGGCGCTTGCGCAGCGCACCGGCAATGCTCAGCTCATTGAAGCCCAAGGGGGTCGTGGGGGGTTCAAAGCAAGCGGTCACCTCGATGGCGGGGTCTACACCGATAGAAACGCTGATGGGCAGCGGCTGGCCCAGTTCGGTAGCACGCTCTGCCATGGCACCGATATGGCGGCTGCCCGGCTGCAGGAAAATGGACAGCTCGTCCTTGGACTGGATGCACATCCGGTGGATGGTCACATCCGAGCAGCCCGTGTCCGGATGGGTGGCATAGCACATCCCCAGCGTGATATAGGGGCCTGCATCCACCGGCGTATTGGTGGGCGCAGGCACCAGCTTGAACAGGTCAAATTCCGGGTCGGTGGCACGGTGCACCACTTCCTGACAAGGGGCCGGTTCGTGGGTGACGATGGGCTGAATGGGGTTCTTGGTACACTCACAGAGCAGATGGCCCAGTTCCTCCTTCTTCACGCCAAACAGGTTGGCTACCCGCTGGCGGCTGGCCAGCACGCCAATGGCAACGCTTGTGTCCGGGTGTCCCTTGACATTATGAAATACCATGGCTGGGCCGTCCACCTTAGTGGGGCGCATCACGGTGCCGCCCGCGCCCACATAGCGGTACACACCGGAAAGCTCTGCCTCCGGGTCTACCTCCACATCTGTTTCCACCAGCTGACCCGGTGTCTGGCGCAGCACGTCCAGGGCGGCGCGCAGGTCTAAAATATCGGTACGATGGTTCATAAAACGCTGTCTCCTTTTTTACAAATCGCTGCTCTTTTGGCACAGCCCATCGATCCAGCTGAACAGCTCGTTCAGATCATAATCTCCACTATGCGGCAGCCCCCACGGAATAGCAAAGTCTACCTTGTATCCTTTGTTCTTCAAAACGGTTTGCAAAATGTATGGAATAGCCAGTGCTGTATCACGATCGTAAGCACCGTGACGAATGCGCCAGTATGGGGCGGTATCGGCGTTTCCGATAAATGTAAGTGGATTCATTTTTGCAACCAATTCAGGCTCGGCAAGAGTGCCTCCTGCCGTATCGTGTGTCTGGCTGTACGCTGTAAAATGCCGTCTTTCTAAAACAACCGACCCAAACTCCTCGTTTTCTGGTGAGGCGAGGTCCAATGCATCAAATGCAGGTGCTGTTTTCATGCGCATGATTGCACTTATGAACGCATTCCAGTCGATGCCCGTGACCTTCCCGTTTTCAATCGTCAGATAACCTTGCCGTTCCACTTCACTGCCTTTTACGGCAAGCCATGAGAGATTGTTGATTGTGGCATGGGTGTCCAGTTCTCGTTGTGCGGATTCCCGCACGGCATTTTTCAATGCTTCCAGAAAGCTGCCGGTACCATCTTCATTCAATGTCAAAGACGTACCATCGGCTGCCATTAAATCCAGACTATTAAGATAGTTTGGGAACAGTGCTTTTAGATCCTTTGAAATTTGCTTCTGCTGCTCGGTCTGTACTCCTGTGGTACCTTTTTGAACGATTTTTCCATCCTGTACGCTCATGCGAATCGTGCTGAAATGATCGTGTCCACAGAACATCCATTCATAAGCAGCATCAGCATTTTCCAAATTGTGGATAGGGCAATAGCAATTTGCTGCAAAAATGTTATCTCTCTCGTTTACGGCACCGATAGCTGCCAATTCATCGGAATACAACGGACTGTTGCCGCTGGCACCAGCCAATGCGGAAAGTGCGCCACCAGCACTTGTGCCGCTGGACACGATCCGTTCTGTATCTCCGGGAACAACCATCCGATTTTTACGAAGCCACCGGATGCCTGCTTTCAAGTCCACAATGAACGCAGGTGCTTTGCCAACGCTGTGACCGGTCTCCTGTTGTTCTGCAATCGTTTTGGAACCCTCAAAAAACTCTGTGTTTTGATGTCCAGAAGTGCGTCCGCGTACACCGATGCAAACAACGATATATCCATGTTCCAGCGCACGAAACACTGCATTGGGACGACCAAAGCGATCAAGTCCCGGACAGTCTGCCGGACCAGGCAGATAACCGCCTACTGTATTGGGTACAAAGATCGGAGCCGTATGCAGTGTATATCCATTGTGTCGTGCACCGTCGTAGTAATCCTCTGGGACATAAAGGTTCAGCTTCTGAATAGGGTCCACAGGTGCCGCACAGTACACGATGTTTTCAAATGCGCGGTAACGGACCGTGGCCCCCGCCAGTGTGCAGTGTTTTGTAGTGTACGCCGTTGGGTCAAAACACAGGTCTTTTGCCATGAAAATCCTTCTTCCTCTTATTGTTCTACTCTTATCGCAAGTCAAGAAATTAGCGCAACATCAAGACGGCATCTCTGCGATATGCAGTTTGCGGATGTTGCTTGTGCATGAAAAACGCAAACTGCTATAAAAAGTTGAATTGCTATAAATTCAGCTGCCTGCTACCAACAGACATTTCGTGCTGCGGTGTAAAATATATTTCCGTATTTTCCGGGGTGTTCCTGCGGTCGCCCCGAAAGACCCGAAACCCCCATCATTTTCAGGGGAGCCGCTGCATCTCGTCCGGCTATAATATCTTCAGCCAATTCCAGATTATCCTGTAAGATACGCTTATCCGACCAGAACGTCCCATGATTGCGCAGCACAGTATCAAACTGGTCTTGGTATACCTGCAAATGACGCAGAGCTGCAACATACGTGGGAAGTATCTCCTTTGCCAACAGTGTCATTTCGCCACAAGCGTCCCCGAAGATTGCAACACGATCTTCCGGAATCAAGAATACCTGCATCCCGGCAGTATGTCCGGGAACGGGGATTGCCTGCACCTGAGCGCCGCCCAACTTCAAAACGGAATTGGCTTTTAAGGGGCTATAAGGTGCTGCACGGCCGGGCTGAAGATCCTGCGCCGTAAAACCTGCCGGAGCCCCGTCCGGTCCGCTGATGATTTCATCATAACGTCTTTGCCAAGTGTTGTGCTGTTTCTCCAGTGCAAAGTCAGCCTGGCTAAGGAATACTTCTTCAAACTGGGCAGAGCCGCCTGCATGGTCCAGATGTCCATGTGATAACCAGACGTGATACGGTGTAGTGATCAGACTTTCAACAAAGCCGCGAAGATCACCGATGCCAAAGCCGGTGTCAAGCAGCACTGCGCCATTTGTTCCCTGCACAAGATATACACATACCCCACAAGGAAGAATAATTCGTTGAATATGCTGTGACACAGCCTGCAGCTTAAATCGTTGCATAATACGCCTCATTTTTGCCAAAGTACAAAAGGGACAGACTGGGGAAAATCCCTTTATCTGTCCCCTGGAGTTTTTGTCAGATCAAAGTTTCTTTTCGGCTTCAAAGTCGTAGGTCAGCCACTGAACGATGAAGCAGAATGCCATGCCGATGCCAGTGCCGATCAGAGCTTTGATAAGGTCACTCATATCGCCGGTCGGATTGACATAGTTGGCAAAACCGAAGATGCCGCTGCCGCCAAACAGGTAGATTTTCGTGCGCAGAGCACCCATCACCGCACCACCAACAGCACCGGAGAGAATGTTGATGGCATAAGGTTTCTTAAGCGGGATAAGGATGGAGTACATCAGAGGTTCGCCAACACCACATACCTGAGAGATAAAGGAAGGCAAAGCCAGATCGCGCACCTTTTTGCTCCGGGTACGCAAAGTGATGCACAGACCCTGTGCCACACCGATCATAGGACCGATGCCGCCGGAAGCCATGATGTAGTCGAAGCCATTGATGCCGATGTTGGAAAGAGCCAAAGAAATAATGACCCAGTGCAGACCAAACATGACCAGAACGCCGAAACCGCCGCCGACCAGCGCACCAGCAATAATGCCGCCAACAACACCGCACTCATACAGGGCCTTGACCAGCATGAAGATGGCACCACAGATGCCCTGCGAAACGGGGCCGATCACAATATAGGTCAGAGGAACCGTAATCAGAAGCACCAGCACAGGAGTAAGGATGCCACGGATAGCTTCAGGCAGAGATTTTTTAAAGGTTTTTTCAAGTTTGGATGCGAGGTACACGGCAAGCATGATGGGGATAATGCTGGAAGTATAGCCACTGCCCGGCATGATAATAGGAATGCCAAACAGGGTGTTATAATAGTCCATTGCAAAGGGCGTACCTGCCAAGATCGTACCAGCTACTTCCATTGTAGAACCGATATTGACCATTGCCGGGTACACCAGTGCGGTACCGATCGCCGCCCCAAGATATTCGGAGCATTTGAATCTGCGTGCGGCAGAGAAACCCAACAGAATGGGCAGAAAATAGAAGAAGCCATCGCCTACTGCATACAGCAGCATATACAGACCGCTCGTAGTGGAAATCCAGCCCAGAGATGCAAACAGCGAGATCACACCTTTGATGATACCAGCGGCGGTCAGGATTCCCAGCGTGGGAGCAAGAACGCCAGACATCGTGTTCATCAGGGCATTGACTGGATTGTGCTTTTGTCCTGCAGGGGACTCGTTGTCTGCCGAATTAGTAGAAAGACCGTAGGTTTCAACGATGAGATCATATAAGGCGTCCACTTTACTGCCGACAACTACCTGACACTGTCCACCAGCCATAATCAGCTGGATCACGCCCTGCAGTTTGCGCAGTTCTTCCTGATTCACCTTGCTTTCATCCTTCAAAGTGAAGCGCAGCCGCGTAAAACAGTGCGCCAAGTTGACTACATTTTCTTTGCCGCCGACATTCTGAATAATCGATGCGGCTAAAGCATCATATTTGTTTGCCACTTTGCTTTTCCTCCTGTTTCTTATCAATCAGCTGCCCGGGCTTCTGAATATAATATACAGCCATCTTGCAAAATTGTAAATATAACTTTCACACAAAGATTTTGTCTGTTCCTTGGCATCTTGCACAAATTTGTTTGAAATTCGTCTGTTTGTCAGTGGTTTTCAGGTTGTGTTTACGGTTAGCATTCCTATGCTTTGAATAAAAGTTTTATTTTGGCAGAGAGAAAGGATTGTTTTTTTATAAAATTTTGATACACTTGTCTTATCTTATAAGAAAGAAAGAAAGAAAGGCTTTTTATGAACCCTTTACAGCGAATGGAGCTTCACAAAGTTGATTTTACACAAAACGATCAAATTATCTATGATTGCATCATGAAAAATCCTGCTGGAATCACACACATGTCTACCAGCTCCCTTGCAGAACTGTGCGGCGTTTCTCAACCGGCACTTTCTCGTTTTGTGAAAGGTTTAGGATATGCGCGGTATCAGGATTTTCGGGCAGAACTGATTGGCATGGTAGCACAGCAGACAGAGCAAGCCGAGCAGGGGCAGGAACATCTTTTGTACTTTAGTCAATTATATCAGCTATTGCATGAAACGGAACAATTACTCACGGCAAATTATTTACATGAACTCGGTAGCTACCTTTGTGAATTTCCACGGATATTTGCAAGCGGTATTGGAAAAAGCCGCCATGCAGCAGAGCTGTTAGAAATTTTGATGCGCAAGCATCGGCGCTTTGCGCAAGCAATCAGTCATGATGCACTGACTGAGCTTACGGATTATATGGAGTCTGATGATCTTCTGATCGTGTTTTCCGTAAGTGGTGGCGAACATATCATGGAAGAGGCTCTGCGAGCAAATGGTAAGGTTATGCTTGTTACCTCAAAGCCCGATCCACGGTATACTGATAAGGTTGATAAACTTGTTGTTCTTCCCCATTTATCGTCGGACCCGGAAACAGATTCTGTTTCGCCAGTTTTGTTTGATATCTTTGTAGAACTTGTCACATCGTTTCTTCCCTATAATATAGAGAGAGTATCTGATTCATAAATAATTTCGCAAAACCATCTTGACGCACCTTGAAAATTTTCTGTCCATCCGGGACTTCACTTCTGCAATGCGTCTGCATTTTCGAAGTGATCTTGTTGGGGCAACGCCCCTCCATCTGCTGTCGCAGACCGCGCTGCCGCCTAAAAGCCCCACTGGGGCTTTTATTGCTGCGCTACGCTTTGCAAATGCGGTCCCACCCCAAACCCTGCTTAAAACGGACGAGGAGGAATTGTGTCAATTTGACACAATTCCTCCCACTATAGAGAAAACAGAGCGATCCCGACGGGGAACGCCCTGTTGTACAGATCGCTGTTGCCTGTGGATTTTCAGGGTGCGTCCGGGTGGGCGCACCCTATTTTTGTTTCATCATGGTTGGGTGTACATCAAACCGCATCACCGCAACTCCTTATAGGTTTCTTCCGGCACCGGCTCGCACCACTCGTTAGAGGTGCCTTCGCCGGGTACTTCCACTGCCAGATGAGAGAACCAGCAATCGGGTGCAGCACCGTGCCAGTGCTTGACCTCCGGGGGAATGTTCACCACATCGCCCGGATGCAGCTCCTGCGGCGCTTTGCCCCATTCCTGATAGTAGCCCCGGCCTGCCACGCAGACAAGGATCTGCCCACCGCCCTTTGCGGCATGGTGGATGTGCCAGTTGTTCCGGCAGCCCGGCTCAAAGGTGACGTTGTAAATGCCAACCTGTGCGGTGGACAAGGGTGCCAGATAGCTTTTTCCACTGAAATATTGTGCAAAACCGTCGTTGGATGCACCGATGGGGAACACCATTTCACTCTGGTGCTTTGCCTTGGCATCCTCTGCAGCGTCCTCTGCCCAGACTTCCTTTGCCATGCGGAAAGCCGCCCACGCCTTGGGCCAGCCTGCATAAAATGCCGCATGGGTCAGGATCTCTGCAATCTCAGTCCGGGTAATACCGTTGTTTTTCGCTGCCGTCAGGTGATACCGAAACGAGGAGTCCGTCAGTCCCTGCGCCATCAGTGCCACCACCGTCACAAGGCTGCGGTCCCGGAGGGAGAGTTTATCCTCTCGGCTCCACACCTGCCCGAATAGTACCTCATCGTTAAGTTCTGCAAATTTTGGTGCAAATTCGCCCAGAGCATCCCGCCCTGCTGTCTGTTTCACTGCCATTATACGTTCCTCCCCATCTCGTAAGCCTGTGCTCCACGCAGAAATTCGTCGCATAGAATATCAGAGTTACCGCCCTTCCGGGGACTGCCAGACAAAATCAATACCTTCTTGCTCATAGGAACCTCCTTGACAGCGGAGTGCATCCGCATTATGATGTTGATAAAGTTTGATTTTATCATACAACTTAAAGCGTACTTTAAGTCAAGGGCTTTTTGAAAAAACGGAGGTTTCAGATGATCTATACCGTAGGTGAAATGGCACAAAAGCTGGGCGTACCTGCCTCCACCCTGCGCTACTACGACAAAGAAGGGTTACTTCCCTTTGTGGAGCGTTCCTCCGGCGGCATTCGGATGTTCCGGGAAAACGACTTCGAGTGGCTGCAGGTCATCCGTTGCATGAAAAAAGCCGGAATGTCCATCAAGGATATCCGGCAGTATATTGAGCTTTCCATGCAGGGAGACGACACCATTGACACCCGGCTGGAAATGTTCCGGCGTCAGCGGGAGGTACTCACCCAGCAGATCCAGCAGTTACAGCACACGCTGGAGACCGTGGAGTATAAATGCTGGTTCTATGAAGCCGCCAAAGCTGCTGGGACAGTGGATGTCCCCGGTGCGATGACCGATGCGGACGTGCCGGAGCAGTTTCGTGCCATCCGGCAGGAGCTTCGGGGACAGAAGATGCCGAATATCGAAAGATAAGAAATGCCGTTCCAGTTGCTTTTGGAACGGCATTTCTCTTAATCTTCTAACCCATGGCTCCCGGTTACGGTTTTCAAGTATCCCTCCGGATCACCGTTCAGAATCAAATCGGCATAGCCAAGCGGGTCATTGTAGATGAGATAATCCAACTCCGACCTCTGCGCCATGGTCACATCCAACGCATCCTCGACCCCGGTGCAGTCAATGGAGATCATTCTCCCATCCCGGAGCAGCAGTTCCACGCAGCTGGTGTCCATGTTGAATTTGCAGGCTCTTGCATCATACTTCATGTTTGTGTCCTTTCCGCCTTACGGCACTCTCACAGTGGTCTGTCGTGCTTTCTTATGATGAGGTCCAGGACGTTTTTCGATGGAAGCAAGGGATTCGTCCTGTTTTCCGAAGAATACAAAAAATCCGAACCCTTCTCCTATTGGAAAAAAGTTCGGATTTTGTTGTTGTGGTGCACCTCCAGGGACTCGAACCCTGGGCCCACTGATTAAGAGAAACCAACGTGCAACAATCGTCAATTTTCAAAATTGCGCAAATTCGTTATTTTTATCGTTTCGCCGTAAATTTGCGTTTTGCATCTGCTGCATCCTTTGCATCTGTTATCCCCTCTCGCATCCGTTATCCAGCTGTTCCGGTGTGCAAAAAGTGTGCAAAAATGTGCAGAGCCAAAATCAGCCCCTTAAAACAGGTATCGGATTTTTATGCAAGGCCGGGAAAATGGGCTGGTTTGGCTCGAAAATGGCATCCGCAATTTCACCTGTTTAAACCAAGCACCAAATGTACATCAACAACTACGATTCATGGCAGGGATTTGGACAACTGCGATCTCTTATAAATCCAAAGCAGCGTTTTCTATGTGGACTTTTCTGGGTGGAAACACCTAAAAGGTTCACATTTTTTATTTTACCGGCAGCCAGACCGTTGCTTTTGCTCCGCAGGGGGTATTCTGCCCAAACACTGCCGTGCCGCCATGGGCGGCGGCGATCTGCTGCACTACATACAGGCCAAGGATATGGGGCGCATTTTCGGCAGGCTCCGCAGCGTTCAGTGCCGCCAGAACGGCAGGGGGATAGCCGATACCGTCATCTGCCACGGTCAGGCAGAAGCGCTCCCCTGCCCGCCGGGTGTGCACGGTAATGTTCACCGGCTTTGGGTTATGCCGGACGCTGTTGTTCAGCAGATTTTCCAGCAGCCGTGCCAGCAGCGCCTCATCCACCGAAAGCACTGTCTGCTCTGCTGGTTCTTCCTGTTCCAGTGTGATCTCACAGCGTTCTGCCAGTGGGCTTTCGCAGAACTGCGCCACCAGCTGCCGGAACAACGGCCCTGCCCGGAGGTTTTTCCGGCGCAAGGGTTGGGCACCGTATTCCAGCTTACTGGTCAGGTTCAGGTCATCAATGAGGGTGCGCAGCTTTTCGCACTGGGTGCGGATGCCGGTTGCTTTCTGCCGGGAGCTGTCCGGCAAAAGTGCATCCTGTTCCAGCTGCTCCGCCCAGCCTAAGATCAGCGCCAGCGGGGTGCGCACGTCATGGCTGACTCCTGCGATCCACTGGGTGCGGGCGTTGTCCCGCCGGGAAAGCATCTCATTTCTGGCTTGTAGCTGCGCCCCGGTCTGGTTCAGCTTTTCTGCCAGTTCCCCGGCAAAACCATCCGTAGGCAGTTGAACGGTCTGCCCCTGCGCCAGTGCTTCCAGACCGTTTGCCACGGTCTCCAGCCGCTTTGCCCCCCGCCAACTCAGCCAGAAGCAGAGAACCAGACCCAGCAGCAGCATTCCCAGCGCTGCTGCCGGGAGCACCCGCACCATGCTCAGGGCAAAGTCCGGTGAGCTGTAAATGCTGTACTTCCACAGGCTCCCCTTTGGCAGCCCGATGACGAACAGTCCGTAGGGTTCTGTCCAGCAGAACACCGGGTAATCCGCCAGATACCAGCGGGCAAATTTGGCGATATCGCCGGGAGTGTAGGCATGGTTCAGATCCTGCGGCAGGCCGTAGCTCCAGCGGATGTTTCCCACATCGTCCAGTACCATCGCCCACTCGTAGCCGTTCATCCATTCCTGCGGGGTGCGTTCTGCCCCAAAGGCAAGCCCTTCGGCGGTCTCCACCATGGAATCCGCGATCTCGCTGGATGAATACTCCCGCTGCGGCAAGCGGCAGCCCTCCTGCCAACCCAGCCAGCCCAGCACCGCAACACCGGAAAACAACAGCAGCAGAACGATGCCCACTGCCGCCAGCACATACCGCCGGATCAGGCGCACAAAGGTTTTCATGCTTCTTCCCCCTTTGTCAGCTTATAGCCAATGCCCCGCACCGTCCGCAGAAACTGCGGCGCACCGGGTTCGGCTTCCAGCTTCTCCCGCAGATGCCGGATATGTACACCCAGACTGTTCTCGTAGCCATAGTAATCTGCGCCCCAGACCGCCGCACAAAGGGCATCGTAGGTAACGATGTGTCCCCGGTTCTCTGCCAATTTCCGCAGCAGCGCCAGCTCGGTAGCGGTCAGCGTCAGTGTTTTGCCCTCTGGCAGGGTAACAATGGCATCATTCAGGTCTACGCACCGCTCCCCCAGCTGCAAAGGTGCCGGTTTTGTACGGGACAGCTCTGCCCGGTACGCCCGCTGCAAAATATGCTGCACCCGCAGCAGCAGTTCCTGCATCAGAAAAGGCTTGGTCAGGTAGTCATCTGCGCCAAGACCCAGCCCGAACAGACGGTCGGCATCCGCGTCCCGTGCAGAGAGGAACAATGCCGGGACATCCGCTTTTGCCCGCAGCGCCCGGAACAGCGAAAATCCATCCCCATCCGGCAGGTTGATATCCAGGATCATCAGCTCCGGCTGTTCCGCCGCAAAGCAGGCGCGGGCAGCGGCGCAGCTTTGGGCAGTTCTGATATGGCCATATCCTGCGCCCCGCAGCTGTTCATACAGCAGTGCCAGCAGTTCGGCGTTGTCATCCACGATGAGAAGCTTTGCATCATAAACGGTATCCATAAGGGCAGTTCTCCTTTCCCGCCTTTACTATACCACACTTTTTGCGCCGTAGCGGAAAACGCCTGCAAATTTAAGGGTAAATTAAGCTGCGCTTCCGGTCAGTTTAAGGCAGCGGGTGTATTCTGGCATCGTTCCGAAATCCATGAATGTGAAAGGAGACCATTTATGAAACCTGTGATTGAGACCCATGCCCTTTGCAAAAGCTACCATGGCCGTCCGGTGGTGGATCATTTGAACCTGACTGTCCCGGAGGGCTGTGTTTACGGCTTTTTAGGCCCCAACGGTGCTGGCAAATCCACCACCATGAAGATGCTGCTGGGGCTTGTACACCCCACCGGCGGCAGTGTGGAACTGCTGGGGCACACCCTGAACGAAGCAAACCGCATCGCCCTGCTGCGGCAGACCGGCAGTCTGATCGAAGCCCCCTCCGGTTACCTGCACCTGACTGCCCGCGAAAACCTTTCCATCGTGGCCGGCCTGAAGGACGTGGACCGGAAGGACATCAGCCGGGTGCTGGAGATCGTGCACCTGACCAAAGACGCTAACCGGAAGGTGGGGCAGTATTCCCTTGGCATGAAGCAGCGGCTGGGCATTGCCATGGCGCTGCTGGGCAGCCCCAAACTGCTGATCTTGGACGAACCTACGAATGGTCTGGACCCGGCGGGTATTCAGGAGATGCGCAGTCTGATCGCTTCCATGCCCCAGACCACCGGAGCCACCGTGCTGATCTCCAGCCACCTGCTGGGCGAGATTGAGCAGATGGTGGATCAGGTGGGCATCCTGAACCACGGCAAACTGCTGTTCGAGGGTTCTCTGCAGCAACTGCAAAAGCACAGCCGGGGCGGCATTCTGCTGCGGGTGCTGGACGCACCCAAAGCCGCAGCCGTCCTGCAGCAGCAGGGAGTAAAAACCGCTGCACCGGCAGACCAGCCGGACACCCTGCAGCTTCCCCCGCTGCCGGACGAAGCGCTGGCGGCACTGGTCTGTACTCTTGCCGAAAGCGGCGTGGGCGTGGTTGGACTGACTGCACAGACAAAGAGCCTTGAGGACATCTTCCTCAGCCTGACCCAGACCAGCGGGGAGGTGGCGTAAGATGGCAGCTTTCCGTGCAGAACTGCAAAAAGCCCACCGTCGGCACGACCTTGCTCTCTGCCTGCTCATTCCCGGCATTGTCGTGCTGTGGGTGGGCGGCCTTGCCCCGGCAGACCCGGAGGAGCTTGCCAACGGTTACAGCGCCCTGCTTTACAGCCTGCCCGTCATTGAGGCCATTCTGATGCCGGTGATGATGGCAGTGCTGGCCTCCCGGCTGTGGGATATGGAGATCAAAGGCAACACCGCCAAGCTGCTCTACACCCTGCAGAGCCGTCGCAGCCTGTTTGCAGGCAAGGCGGTCTTTGGGGTGCTGGAAGTTCTTCTGGTCACGGTGCTGGAGCTGGCCTGCGTTCCGGTGCTGGGGCGCGTTCATGGTTATACCGAAGCCTTTCCCACTGGGCAGCTGGTTTATCTGTTCGTCTGCACGCTGGCGGTGGACGCAATGCTCTTCTTTGGAGAATTTCTGCTGATGCTGTGGGTGGGCAATCCCCTGCCGGCGCTCTGCGTGGGCATTGTAGGGGCGCTGGTGGGGCTGTTCTCTGCTTTTATGCCGCCGCTTGCCAGTTATTTTGTGCCCTTTGGGTACTACATCCCTCTGAGCGCCTACGAAGTGGCGAACTGGGACAAGGCCACCCACACCGTCACCTACGGCACCCGCCCCTTCAACTGGGTGCTGCTGGCCTTTACCCTTGCGCTGGGCGCTGTGCTGTTTGCCCTTGCGTGGCGCAAGATACAGGACGAGGAGGTATAAAACCATGCTGAAACGCTGCATTCTTGCGGAAAACCGCAAACTCCACGCATCCCCCATCTGGGCAATGTTCTTTGTGCTGCCCATTCTTTCGGCCACCTATGGCACTTTCAATTATCTGCAAAATCTTGAGATCCTCACCGATGGCTGGTATAGCCTATGGACCCAGCACACCCTGTTTTATTCCATGCTTTTCTTCCCTGCCATGGTAGCCACCTATGCTGCCTACTTGTGGCGGCTGGAACATCTGGGGCACAACTGGAACCTGATCATGGCAAGCCCCGTACCGCCGCTGGACCTGTTTGCCGCAAAGTTTGCGGTGGTGACAAAGCTGGCGCTTCTGACCCACGGTTTTGTGTTTGCGCTGTTCGTGTTCTGCGGCAAGGTATTTGCCCACCTGCCCGGGCTGCCGCCGGTCACCTTGCCTCTGTTTTTACTGCGGGGAGTGCTGGGTGCGCTGGCTGTCATTGCCGCACAGCTGGTGCTGGCCATGGTCATCCGCAGCTTTGCCGTACCCATTTTTCTGGGGCTGCTGGGCGGCATTACCGGCATCTTTATCAGCTCCAAGGGTCATGGGCTGTTGTGGCCCTATTCCCTGATGCAGCTTGGTATGAACTCCAACAAAAGTGCGGATGCTCTGGCGGGCAGCTACGGGCTGTTTGCTTTCAGCTGCATCTTCTGGCTGGGGACGATGTTCCTTCTGGCATGGCTGCTTTTACGCCGGGAGGATGTGCGGGCGTAAAATAGAAATCTGCGTATCTGCTCCTGTCAAGAGGGCTGGCACCGTCCAGCCCTCTCTCTTTTTGCTAAAGTTTCCATCGCTTTTTCTTGCACCATGCCGAAAACAACGCGTTCTCAAAAGTTCGCGTTTGCGAAACGTATGGTGCGTTTCCGGTCTTTCGCTGCGTATGTGCGTACAGAGAAAGCCGCCTGCTGCGTACGCACGTACGCAGCAAAACGCCCAAGTTCTCCCTTATAAGGGGTATTGGAAAAGTGTCAGGTTGACAGTTTGCCCGGAGCAAGAGTGCAGAGAGTGCAACTCTTTGCCCCAGTGATATGATGCTGTGCGTCATATCCTACTGGGTATTATCTGGCGCAAAACGGCGGCAGATCCAGCAGCTTCGCTGCTGCGTTCTCCCCCGCCAAGCTGTTGAAACGGAGATTAGAAAAATCATTTATCCACGAAGTCCACACGCTGCTCAAGACCGCATTTTCCTATGCGGTGGAATGGGACTTGATCCACAAGATTCCCCTGCCCCGTGATGCTCCCAAGGTCAATATCGAGGAACGCACCATCTGGGACGAGAAAACCATGCTGGCAGCCTTGCAGACCATCGAGAACCCCGCCCTGCATCTGGCGGTGCACATGAGCATGATCCTTTCGCTCCGTGAGGGCGAAATTCTCGGCTTGCAGCCGAGTGATCTGGATTTCGATGCCGCCGATGGACGTGGCACCATCTCGGTCAGCAAGACCATGCAGCGAGCCAACAAGGACGCTTTGGAAAAGCTCGACCCCAAGCAGGTCTACCACACCTTCCCGGACAGGCGTGAGGGAAGCAAATCCTCTCTCATCCTGAAAAAGCCAAAGACCAAGAAGTCCAACCGCATCCTGTATATGACCAAGCCCTTGAAAGAGGAGCTTCTTGCATGGCTTGAAAAGCTCAAGCAGGACGAGCAGAACGCCCCGGAAAAGTACAGCAACTGCGGGCAGCTGTTCCGGCTCCCGGATGGTCTGCCCATCGCGCCGGAGCTACTGACAAAGTGGTACCGCCTGTGGAGAGCCGAGCACCCGGAGTTTGAACAGATCGTGTTCCACGGCCTGCGGCACTCCAGTGCCACCTACCAGCTCTTGCAGTCGGATGGTGACTTCAAGTCTGTGCAGGGCAACACCGGCCATGCAACTGCCGCCGTCCTCATGGACACCTACGCCCACACACAGGACAAACCCCGGCTGGAACTGGCAGAAAAGATCGAAGCGAACTTCTATTCCCAAGACCTGACCCCGGCAGCACCCCAGCCCCGGCAAAATGAAAAGCCGGCGGCAACAAAAATCTCCGGTAAGGAGATCCTTGAAGCCATCCGGCTGATGGACGCAGACGAACGCAGAGAATTGACGAGAGCCTTGTTCGCCTAAAATTTCTTCTTTTTATGCAAAGGAAAGCAGGCTGTGCAAGCCACGCACAGAAAAGCCCCTGATTCGGGCAAATGTGCAAACGGTGTGCAGAAAGTGTGCAGCCGCTTTCCTACATAGAAAAAGAACGCCAAATCTTACGATTTGACGTTCAATATCTGGTGCACCTCCAGGGACTCGAACCCTGGGCCCACTGATTAAGAGAGCAAGTCGCCGGTTCGTCTCAGTTTCTGGAAGTTTCGAGTTATCGTTATTTTTAATCAAAGCAACGTAATTTTTCACCCAGCAATTTCTGCACCCTTTATCCAATTTTGCAACGATTTGCACCCTCTGCACGTTTTGAAACCGTGCAAAATCCGTGCAGAAACCGTGCACTTACTCTCCGACAAATAAAATCACCCTATCCCCCATCGACTTGACGGCATTGGTTTGAGTGACCGCACGCCAAAAATCAAGTCTTGGAGGATACGACTATGACGAAACTGCTTTCCTGCCGCTACAACATGGACACCAACCGGGTGGAAGCCCGGTTCGAGGATGGCACCACTCTTGCCATCGATTGCATCGCCGTGGAGGACGAATACGGCAACACTTCGGTTCAGCGGGCGGAACTGGACTGGCTGTTGTACAACAAGCCCTTGGAATATGCACAGATGGTGCTGAGAGTGGAAATGGGGCATTATTTATCGCTGGGGTGTGACCATAGTAGGCTGGAAGATTAAGCGCACCCCATAAAGAACACAATGCCCACCGACCTATGGTTTTCGCCATAAGCTGGTGGGCATCGTTCGTTATTCGAGATTCTTTGGCAAACGGTCGTACAGAACCACCGTGTTAGATGTTTCGGTCTGTACCCGTTCCTTCTTGAGCAGAGTTCTGGAACGCTGGTTCGTGCGGTAGTCACGGTCACCCTTCTCAAAGGCAGAGCAGCACAAAAAATCGCACACGGCATCACCGGAAGGGGATTCCTTGATGATGAACACGAACGCAGTCGGTTCGCCTTGGCTGGAAATCAGATAGTCTGCCTTGATTTTGGTAACGAAGGGATAAAAACGCGGCACATAGGAGAACAGGTCGAAGTCCTGTTCCAGAATTTCCTTCAGCCGCACCAACGCCATCAGACGCGGCTCGACCAGTTCCCGGTACTGCGCACCCTTCCGCACGGTTTCATGGGTAATTTTGCCCGACAGGATCATATCCACCGTTTTGCGCGGGTTGTACCGAGGCAGCGCAAGGTCTTTGAGGTAATGAAAGCCCGCTAGATGAGGGAAGTCCTCTGGTGCAAAGGTCAGGTTAATCTGGTGCAGTTCGCCCTTGTAGCCATATGTAAGCCGATAGTGATACCCCGTCAGCTCCTTCCAGACCGCCGCTGCCCGGTACAGAATATCCTGCTTTTCGTTCTGCATCTTTTCACCTTCCCTCAAAAAAATAGAAGCCCTGCCGAAAGGCAAGGCTCCTATTAAGCGTTTTCTTTCGATTCATCGAATCTATTCGGCTTGTGGTTCACGCTCAACCCACGGTCTGGCTCCACAATCGGCTGATACCGAACCAGTCCACTGCTTCATCGCCACCGATAGCTGGTCAACGCCGCTATCCTCTAGCTTTATTATACTACAAATGCATAAAAGTTCAAGTAGTCGAAACTGAAAAAACAAAAATTTTCGTTCAAGTGCATTATATGTGTTTTAACTCTTGGTTGCCACTATAGCTTTAGGCTCTGGGGATAGAGTTCGCACAGCTCATGTTAACAGAGTTTGCAGAAGCGACCGCCAATTGTTCAATAGTCGGTGGCCGCTTCTTTTGCTATCAGGAAAACAGAACACAATTTTAATTGTCTCTATTTGATTAAATCTATCACTTCTTAATTGAGAGTCAAAAGAGCAGATATTTGATTTGCAAACGCAAAATAAAGTTTGTTTTTGCAAATCTTTAATTTGCTAAACAAGTGGAGGAATTTACGGATTTGTGTTATAATATAAGAAATATTCACGAAATTAGCTGGGAGGGCTTCCAATGATGCGTATCAGCTATAACAAACTCTGGAAGATGCTTATTGACAAAAACATGAAAAAGAGCGACTTGAAGGAAAAGGCAGGGATCAGCTCCGCTTCCCTTGCAAAGCTGGGCAAAGGAGACAATATTACAACAGGTGTGCTTCTCCGCATTTGTGAAGTAATGGATTGCCGGATTGAGGATATTCTTGAAACGATCAAGGAATGACCGATACCGAAGATATGATTAGGAGGTTTGGATAATGGCTATCTTGGGCAAAAAGCAGATGTCCGAAGAAGACATCAAATTGAATTATATTACTCCGGTCATTCAGAGAGGTTGGAAAGGTCATATCACGATGGAGACCAAAATCACAGATGGTCGCATCAATATCCGTGGAAACATCGTAGCTCGCAGCAAGCCCAAGTATGCCGATTATTTGCTGTACTTAAACGATGGCAAGCCGATTGCCGTTGTGGAAGCAAAGGATAATAATCACTCTGTATCTCATGGATTGCAGCAAGCGATGACATACGCTCAGATGATGGACTTGCCGTTTGCATATTCGTCAAACGGCGACGCTTTCTATGAGCATGATTTCTTGACTGGACAGGAACAGCAGATTGCATTAGAGAAGTTTCCGACCCAGGATGAGCTTGTCGCGAGATATTATGCTGAATTGAACGGCGGCAAAGGCATTTCTGATTTGGAAAAGAAAATTGTATCTCAGCCCTACTATTCTTCTCAAAGCACTTATCCTCCAAGATATTATCAGCGAAACGCCGTAAACAGAACCGTTGAAGCAATCGCCAGAGGACAGCAGAGACTGCTGCTTGTCATGGCTACTGGAACCGGCAAGACATACACAGCTTTTCAGATCGTCTACCGGCTGCTCCGTTCTGACCTTAAAAAGAGAATTTTGTATCTGGCAGACCGAAACATTCTGGTTGACCAAAGTATTTTGCAGGACTTCGCCCCGCTCGAAAAGACCATCTATAAGGTAGATTTCTCCGATAAAGACTGCCTGAACAAGATTGCTTCTCATGAAGTGAACTTCGCTCTCTACCATCAGATGGTGGGACAGAATGATGAGGAGCATTTCAGGCAGATTCCGCCAGAATACTTTGACCTTATCGTGGTAGATGAGTGTCACCGAGGAAGTGCCAAGGAAGATAGCAACTGGCGTAAGGTTTTGGAGTATTTTACTTCGGCAACCCAGATCGGAATGACCGCCACTCCGAAGGAAAGCGAAAAGGTATCCAATATCGACTACTTTGGAGAGCCGGTTTATATTTACAGCTTGAAGCAGGGCATTGAGGACGGTTTCCTTGCCCCGTTTAAGGTCATCAATATCACAACCAACATCGGAGACGGCTGGAGACCATACCAAGGACAGACCGATATTTTCGGCAATGTCATTGAAGACCGCATTTACAACAACCGGGATTACGATTACACCATCATTCTCCAAGACCGCATTGATGAGGTTGCCAGGGAGATTACGGAATATCTGAAAAGCACCGACAGAATGCAGAAAACCATCGTCTTTTGCGCTTCCGAAGATCATGCAGAGCGCATGAGGATTGCCCTTATCAACTGTAATCAGGATATGGTGAAGGAGAATCCGGACTACTGCGTAAGAATCACCGGCTCAGACGTATACGGAAAGTCCAAACTTGACTATTTCATCTCTGTATCCGAACCATATCCCGTTATTGCAACAACTTCGGAACTGCTTTCCACCGGAGCTGACTGTAAGATGACTAAGCTCATTGTTCTTGACAAGACGGTTGAGAGCATGACCACTTTCAAGCAGATTATCGGGCGAGGAACCCGGATCAGAGAAAAAGACGGCAAGACACATTTTGTTGTCATGGATTTTCGGAATGTGACAAGGCTGTTTTCCGACCCAGATTGGGATGGCCCTGTTGAACAGGATGAGGGGTTCCAGCATGGTGGCTCCAAGCCAACGGGCGGCGGACATAGCGGTGGTGGAGGTACGCAGTCTCCTGATGGCCCTGTAGAGACCCCTATCGTTGATAAAGACGGGTGCAGAGTAAAGATCATCAATAAGACGGTTTCTGTTTATGATGCCAACGGCAGACTGCTCCGGCAGGAGGACATTATCGACTACACCAGAACCAACATCAAGGGGGAATACGCTTCTCTGTCCGATTTTATCAGCAAATGGAAAGCGTCGGACAAAAAGAAAACGATTGAGGAATCTTTCACGGCGATGGGCATTGATCTAAAAGCATTGAAAGCAGACCAAGGTATGAAAGATGTGGATGATTTCGACTTCATCTGTTATGTGGCATACGGCAAGAAGCCGCTGACCCGAAAAGAACGGGCTAACAATGTTAAAAAGAAAGACTTTTTCAGCAAGTATTCTGCCGACGCACAAGCCGTTCTTGATATATTGCTGGATAAGTACATGAACCAAGGGATCACAGAGGTTGAGGATATTAAGGTTCTCTCCCTTGCGGATTTTGCCAATTATGGTAAGCCTGCAAAAATTGTCAAGCTGTTTGGCGGCAAGGCTCAATACGAAGCCGCTGTTAAAGAGCTTGAAGCAAGGATCTATGAAGAAGTAGAGGTAGGATAACGATGGCGATGCAGTCAGGTTTTATAAAAAGAATTCGAGATATCATGCGTATGGACGCTGGTATCAACGGTGACGCCCAGAGAATTGAGCAGATGGTATGGATGCTTTTTCTCAAAGTCTATGACGCAAAAGAAGATGATTGGGAACTAAACGAGGACGCCTACGAATCCATCATTCCAGAAGACCTTAGATGGAGAAATTGGGCGAAAACCGACAGCAACGGTCATGCTATGACTGGGGACAAGTTGCTGAACTTCGTCAACAACATTCTGTTCCCGGTGCTGAAAGGCAATGATGTGAAAGATGGTGATGCGGTTTTCTATGAGGGGATCAAGGTGACACCGGATACTCCCATTAAGAAAGCCATCGTCAAGTCCACCTTCGAGGATGCCAACAACTATATGAAAGACGGCGTTTATCTTCGTCAGGTCATTGATGTCATTGACGAGATCGAATTTGATGATGTAAAGGAAAGCCATGCCTTTGGTTTTGTCTATGAGGAGATTTTGCGGGAGCTGCAATCTGCCGGTTCCTCCGGTGAATTCTACACGCCGAGAGCCGTCACCGAGTTTATGGCATTGATGATAAAGCCGCAGTTGGGCGAAAAGATGGCAGACTTCGCCTGCGGCACCGGTGGATTTATCACCTCTTGGCTAGGACAGCTCTCCAAGCAGGTAACGGACACTACGGCTCAGAAGCAGCTAGATGACAGCATTTACGGAATTGAGAAAAAACCTTTTCCCTATCTGCTCTGCGTAACCAATATGCTGCTGCATGATATCGAGGTTCCGAACATCTACCACATGAACTCGCTGAAACACAATCTGCTGGACTATACGGACGATGATAAGTTCGATGTGATCCTGATGAATCCGCCCTACGGCGGGCATGAGAACAAGTCCATTCAGGGCTTCTTCCCTGACGATTTGGCAAGCTCCGAGACCGCAGATCTCTTCATGTCGGTTATTATGTACCGCTTGAAGAAAAACGGCAGGGCTGCTGTTGTCGTGCCGGACGGCTTTCTGTTCGGTCTGGACAACGCCAAGGTGAACATTAAGAAGAAGCTCATTTCCCAGTTCAATCTGCACACGGTTGTCCGGCTGCCCGGCTCTGTGTTTAGACCTTATACCCCAATCACCACCAATTTGCTGTTTTTTGACAACACCAAGCCCACCACAGAGACTTGGTTTTATCGGGTGGATATTCCGTCTGACAGAAAGCACTTCTCCAAGACGAAGCCCATGGAGCTGAAGCACTTTGATGACTGCATTGCCTGGTGGAACGACCGAAAGGAAATCCCAGACGGCGAAAACTTCAAGGCGCAGAAGTTTACTGCAGACTACCTGCTGAACGAACAGGGCTGCAACATCGACTTGTGCGGTTATCCCCATGAGGAAGAAGAAATCCTTGACCCCATGGACACCATCCGGGAATATCAGGAAAGACGAACCACCCTCAATGCGGAAATCGACAAGGTACTGGCAGAGCTGGAAGCCCTGCTGCCGGGAGGTGTGAGCGAATGACACCGGAGCAGTTAAAAGCGAGCATTTTGCAGTATGCCATTCAAGGCAAGCTGGTGGAGCAGCGAGTCGAGGAAGGCACCGGCGAGGAACTCTTTCAAGAAATTAAACGAAAGAGAGAAGTGTTGATAAAAGAAAAAATCATTAAAAAAGACAAGAGAACCAACTCGATAATCAATTTTCAAAACGTACCTTTTGATATTCCAGAGAATTGGATGTGGGTTACTCTTGGAAGCATATTGAACAAACTTACTGATGGTACTCACAAGACCCCTAAATATACCTCTACAGGAGTTAGATTTGTATCTGTTAAAGATATGAGCAACGGTTTCCTGTCGTTAGAAAACACTAAATTTATTTCAGAAGAAGAGCATAAAGAATTATATGCACGATGCAATCCAGAAAAGGGGGATTTAATACTTTCAAAGGTAGGTACAACAGGCGTTCCCGCAATCGTAGATACTGCCGAACCATTTAGCCTGTTTGTAAGTGTGGCATTGCTCAAATTCGATTGCAAATGTATAGATGTGGAATTTTTGTATTATATGCTTATGAGCCCCTTGGTACAAGCACAAGCTACCGAGAACACAAGAGGAGTGGGAAATAAAAATTGGGTATTAGATGCTATAGCAAGCACTATGGTTGTTCTTCCTCCTCTTTCCGAACAAAAGCGTATTGTCCAAAAAATCAAGGAGCTTCTTCCGTATGTTGACCGCTATGCTACCGCCTATGAAAAGCTGGAGCGATTTAACGCTAAGTTCCCGGAGGATATGAAGAAGTCCATTCTCCAGTATGCCATACAGGGCAAGCTCGTTGAGCAGAGACCGGAAGAAGGAACGGGCGAGGAACTGTATCAGCAGATACAAGCGGAGAAGCAACATCTCATTGCGGAAAAGAAAATCAAAAAGGAAAAGCCCCTGCCCGAAATTGCAGAGAATGAAATTCCATTTGATATTCCGGAAAGCTGGAAGTGGGTGCGTCTAAATAACATTGCGGAATCTATTGTGGATTGTCCGCATTCCACGCCAAAGTATCTAGATATGGAAACCGAATATTGCACAATTGATACCAATTGTATCGATGGGAAAGGCGACATCACCAAGTGGAGATATGTTGATGCTGACACATACACGGCACGAATCGCTCGTTTGACTCCGCAAAAGGATGATATCGTCTACACAAGAGAGGGATCGATCTGTAGAGCAGCGATATTACCAGAAGGCCCAAAAGTGTGCCTCGGTCAGCGTGTTATGCTTATACGTTCTGCAAATGGTGTGTTTCCTCAATTTATCCGTAGGCTCTTAATGTCTCCAATGGTTATTAGGAAGCTAACAGAACAACAGAAAGGCATTGGGGCAAAGCATGTTAATGTTTCTGATGTTTGCAATTTGATTCTTCCTCTCCCTCCTCTCGCAGAGCAAGAGCGTATCGTCGCCAAACTGGAAGAAATACTGCCGCTGTGTGAGCGGCTGAAATGAGGTGAAGCGATGTTTAATGTTTTATGGAATATTCTGTTAGGCATAGTTGGTGGTATTATCTCCAGTGTTATTGTTTCAAGAGTATTCTTTATTCAAGGAGAGTACCAACAGCAAACAAAATTTGTTGACGGTATAATCAGAAAGTTGGCAACGATTAGAGCATACTTGTCAGTATGTAAGTCCGTCTTTGAAGTTTCATACGATGAAAATATTCGCATTGAGAAAGAAATGAAAGACAAAGGTTATCGATGCGAAATGGAGTATTATGCTGCACACAAAGATAAAAATTGGATATCCGTCAAAGACCTATTAGATAAATTCAAATCTACGCTTCTGAAAGTTGTTGAAACGGCACAAGACGAAATAGTAAACTCTAATGTTACCGATAAGTATTTGGCAGAAATTCTGTGCGATATCAGCAATTATCTGCATGATATATCCTCCACAAAAGAGTTGAATTTTTCCGCATTGAATCGATTTGAAAAAAGCGAAAGATTGATTTTCGAAAAATACGATAAGAGCAAACATATTTCCGGAAAACAACTGCTGAAACTGGTTGTAAAAGACAAAGTTATGATTGTCTTATATATCCTTCTTTGCTTAATAATTGCTGCGACAGTATTTTCCTTTGCATTGGGCATTTAAAAGAGCGAATATGAAAGGGCAATGCTGTACGAGAGACTAAAATGAGGTGTGAAAACATGAGTTTTAAAAGACTTTCTCGAAATTCAAAACAGTTGCTTGATGAAATTATGGCAGCCGATAATCCTGCTGATATGCTTGCAAAACGCTTCGATGGATTAACCAATAGTGAAGATGCCGAACTTAGAAGTATAATTCGTGAACTTCGTGAAGAAGGGTTCATCAATGTTCAATGGGCAGATAATGTCCCCTATTTTGTTACAATCAACAACTCGGCTCGTACTTATAATGAGCGTTTACAAGAATATGAGTCAGAAAAAAGAGCCAGCGTCACTATCGACCAAAGTGTAAAAATTGGTAACGGCAATACGATTTGCGATTCGACCATTGCCAGTCTGGTTCAAGAAGCTGTTTCTCCTAAGAAAACATTCTGGGAAAAACATCCGCTATTATTGGGAGTCATTGGTGCAGTCATTGCTGGAGTCATACTCACGTTTTCTTTCTGGGGAAAAATAGTCGCATTCATTGAGGGGGTGTTCTAATGGCAAAAAGTAAAATCATAAAAGACCTTGCGAACGGCGAGGTAGATACCATCACAGCATTAAAGCGAGCGAAGGTACTTGTGTCTGATTTGGAAAACGATGGAATTTTGAGATGGCTTGATTATGAAATTTCCGGATATCCTGAAGGCGTAGCCATTCCTTCTTATAGAAAAACTCATGGTATTTTGATGGGATCTTACTTCAGAGGCTCAATGGCAACCCACATGACATGGAACCATGTATCAATTCCTTTAGGAAAAATGCCGGATGATATAAAGGAACTTCTTTTGGGTGTTGAGTTTCATGAAAGCGTTGAAGCATTAAGAAAATTGGCTCAAACCAGTCAGGATTCAGGAAACCAATTAGGAAAAACTATACCAGCCGATTTATTCTCAGCTATTGCAACCTACAATGATGACCCATATATGATAATTACATCAGCAAGAGTTGTTGTTGGAGAACATATCATTAGCAATATTTTCTCTGTTATAGAAAACAAACTGCTCGATATGCTTATGATTTTGGAAAAAGAATTTGGCTGCCTAGACGAACTGGATATTGATATTACCACCAAATCCAAAGAAGAAATCGAGGCAATCAACAATCGAATTCTTGTTCTGGTATATAACGACAACAGCGTTTCTATTGGAGATGGGAACAAAATCAAAGGGACAACCATTGCCTCTGAAATCAAATAAGTGACCAAAGAAAAAGCGATTAGCCGTAAAAGGCTGGTCGCTTTTTCTTTGCCCAGTAAGCGAAAGGAGCCGGTACTATGGAAAATAGAAAAATATAAATACTAAAACACGACGATAGCCCTGCATGAACAAGTGGGGTATCCAGAGGGTGCAATCCCTCGGCGCTGGGTTTCCAAAGGGGTGCAGGTCGCCAGTGGCGACCTCAAAATGCAGCACATTTTGAAGCACCTGACCGAGCTGACAGGCAAGCGGCAGCAGCCCTTTGGCACACGACTTTGCTTGCAAAGTCTAGTGTGTTACACCTTGGTTCCGGCTGATGCGGAAAAGGGGCTGCGAGCAAATACGGCAAGCACCTGTTCTGTGGCAGAAGGATGCGCAGGTGGGCATGGCAGTTGACGGTCTCCGCCCATCCAGCGCAGGCTTGCAGAGGAACCAACGGTGTACGTTCCCCTTCCTGCAGTAGCGACGCCTTTTTTAAGAATTATAGCTATGTCAAGAGGGCTGGCACCGTCCAGCCCTCTCTCTTTTTGCCAAAGTTCCCCTTACATTTTCTTGCAAGCTGCCGAAAGTATCGTATTTTCAAAACTTTTTGTTGACATGGCTCGATTTTTGTGGTAGTCTATCTCAACAATTTAATATAACATATTTACTTAGAGTTCCAGCTCGGCTCCCGAAGGAGCCGGAGCAAGTTTTTGACTTTCTTATCGCTACATAACGAACCCGAATCAAGGCCATCCCGGAAAGGATGGTCAGGTTCAGGTTGTTGTGTGGCGATTTTTTATTGCAAAATCCAGCACCGTACCTTGAAAACCGAAAGACCGTCTGCACGGGATACGCGGCGAAGACCCTGAGAAGGAGAGCCGGAAAACGCCGCCGGAAGGGGGCAGGAAATCCATGCAGGGAGAACGGCGCACCCAATATCAATTGGTCAAAATGGCCAGTTGATCTGGTGAATGACGCTTTGTGTCATTCACCAGATCAACCTTATGTGTTACGGATGACCTCGACTTGACATTATGTCAAGCCACGGTGAAAAGTGGTAAATGGACAAATTGTCCACTTACCACTCAACCATAACAGAGAAGGTTTAGTTGGTGATCATTTTGATCACCAACCAGACAATCGTAACGCTTTATTGTGCAAAAGTGGCTGTTACCATTTTGATAACAGCCACGCTTCCGTAACACTTTTGGCAAATAATGCTTTTCATTATCCACCACACACCCGTAACAGACAAAGGAGGATGCCTATGACAACAGAACAATGGGAACGTGAAAATCAGGACACGCTGATGGAATATTTCATTGATGGCAACCCCAGTGTGCGCAGAATCCAATGTGAATACTGCCGCAAGGTCATCTACACCCAGACCCGGAACCGCAAATATTGCAGCTTCCAGCCTTGCGGTCACAAGATGCTGAATCTGCGGAAAAGCCTTAAAAAGCGCATTGAGCGAGGAAAGTATACCTGCGCTTGCTGTGGGAAGCCGTTCTTACCAATTCGGGCGGATGCCAGATATTGCAGCAATGCCTGTCGTCAGAAAGACTACCGCCATCGTAAAACAGCCGCACACACTTCTCTTTGAGGAACTTGACAAAGTTTGTCAAGTTCCTTATCGGTGCTACTTTTATTTAGTAAAGTGGCACTTCCCATTCTGGGAAGTGCCAAAATACCGTAACGCCTAATTGCTCACGCCCAAATCCTCAAAATGGGAATTTGGGCGATTATCTGAAATCAGGTTACGCTTTCCGTAACTTGATTTGTAGTCCCTGCCGAATCAGGTTCCCAAGATGATAACTTGATTGCATCCGTGGCAGAGCCACCGGAGTTCTCATTTTGATAACTTCGGTTTTATCTGTTACACGTCACGCCCACTCCGTAAAAATCAGGTGGTCAAAATGACCACTTGATTCTACCCGTAACGACTCAAGGTCGTTGAAAATCAGGTTGCCAAAATGACAACCTGATTCTACCCGTAACGGAATCAGTGGGTCAAAATGGCCCACTGAAAAAGCCGGACGAGCTGCGGGCAGGGATTCGCAAATCTTTGCCCGCCAGCTTGCCAAAATCAACGGGCCAAAATGGCCCTTTGAAGGGAGTCAAGGGGGAACGCCTTGCCCAGTGATATGATGCTGTGCGTCATATCCTACTGGGTATTATCTGGCGCAAAACGGCGGCAGATCCAGCAGCTTCGCTGCTGCGTTCTCCCCACCAAGCTGTTGAAACGGAGGGATGTCTATCTGAAATTAACACGTCACAACGGACGAGCCGGAACCCACGGCACCTATAACCCCAAGCACAATGACCGGAGTTTCGACCTCGCCAACAGTGAGCACATCGACCCGGAACGCGCCAAGGGCAACATCTACTGGGACTGCTTCCATGGCTTCCGTTCGGCTCTCGACCCACAAGACCCGAATGATCTGGCAGCAACCCTCTCGGATGTGGAACGGCAATTCTACGAGAGCCACTATTCGGAGTTCATCGAAAGGCAGAACGAGCGCAACGCCAAGATCCGGCACACGGAGCGCAACCGCTCCATTTCCGACCTGCTGTCCAGCCGTAAGACCTGCCCGGAAGAAACCATCTATCAGCTGGGAACAAAGGACGACCATGCTTCGAGCGAAGTTCTTCTGGCGGTCGTGACCGAATTCATCGAGGAGTTCAAGGCAAGGTTCGGAGATCATGTTCATGTTTTGGACTGGGCGTTGCATCTGGACGAAAGCACACCCCACATCCACGAACGCCATGTGTTCGACTGCGAGAACAAGTACGGCGAGGTAGCTCCCCAGCAGGAAAAGGCACTGGAAGCGTTGGGTTTTGATCTGCCCGACCCGGCTAAGCCCCTCAGCCGCCGCAACAACCGCAAGATCACTTTCGATGCCGCCTGCCGGAAGATGCTGTTTGACATTGCCAAACGGCATGGGCTGGAATTGGAGGAAGAAGCGGAGTACGGCAGCCGCAAGTATCTGGAAAAGCAGGACTTTATCCTTGCCAAGCAGAAGGAGCTGCTTTCCGCCCAGCAGAACAGACTGGATGAGCTGACCCTGAAAGTATCGGATATGGAGACCCTGCTGGAAGATGTTTCAGCAGCAGCCTACGACAAGGCGGTAGAAGTGGTGACAGAGACCGTCCGCACCGAGACCCGGAAGTAAGATATGCGGATGATCGAGGACACGAAAAAGTGGGTGCTGTCCCCGGAGCGCAAGGCTCCGCAGCCCACGAGAGAGTACGCCGCCCATCGGTTAGATACAGTGCTGGACAAGTTCCTCAAGACCATGCAGACCACCGCCGCCCGTTTGCAGGAGAAGTTGCTGAAACCGGAAGTCCGGCAGAAAGGCAAAGAGCAGGTCAAGGAAAAAGCACGGGATTCCGTTCTGCAACTGCTGAACCGCTTGCAGGCCGAACAGACCCAGCGGAAGCCGTCCGCACTGCCTGCCGTCGAAAAGTCGGAAAATCGGTTTCAATCATAGTACGAGGTGATGTTTATTGAACAAAGAAGTCAACGAGGAACGCACTCCCCGAACCGTTGCAGACGTAAAGGAAATGCTGGTCAAGCACTCCAACGGTGAAATTCAACGGACGATCCAGAACTGTATCACGATTTTGCAGAACGACCATGTGCTTTCCGATGCCATCCGGCTCAACCTGTTAAGTGAGCGCATTGACATCGTAAAGCCTGTGGGCTGGCCCCGCTCCGGCAAGACACTGAACGACACCGATATGAAGTATATCCTGCGGAGGATGGAGAAATACGGCATCTCCAGCGAGAAGAAAATCGAATCTGCTATCCGCATTGTTGCAAACGAGAACTGCTACCACCCCATCCGGGACTATCTGAACGGTCTGAAATGGGACGGCACGGAGCGGATAGCCCACGTCCTGCACCATTTTCTCGGTGCTGCGGAGGACGAGTACACTTGCGAAGCCATGAAGATCTTCCTGCTGGGAGCCATCAAGCGGGTATTCCAGCCGGGATGCAAATTTGAGACCATGCTCTGTCTGGTGGGCGGGCAGGGAGCGGGAAAGTCCAGCTTTTTTCGGCTGCTGGCAGTCAAGGACGAGTGGCTCTCGGATGACCTGCGGCGGCTGGACGATGACAACGTGTACCGCAAACTGCAAGGTCACTGGATCATTGAAATGTCAGAGATGATCGCCACCGCCAACGCCAAAAGCATTGAGGAAATCAAGAGCTTTCTCAGCAAGCAGAAGGAAACCTATAAAATCCCCTACGAGACCCATCCTGCCGACCGTCTGCGCCAGTGCGTCTTTGCTGGCACGACCAACCGGCAGGATTTTTTGCCCCGTGACCGCACCGGCAACCGCCGTTTCATTCCTGTTCCGGTGGATGCGGAACTGACCGAAGTCCACGTTTTGGACAACGAAGAAGGATCCCGTGCCTATATCGACCAGCTCTGGGCAGAAGCCATGACCATCTACAACAGCGGCGACTATGAGCTGGCGTTCAGCCCCGCAATGCAGGAAACGCTGCAAGCTCACCAGCAGGACTTCATGCAGGAGGATGCACAGGCTGGCATGATCTATGCCTTTCTGGAGGACTACACGGGGGACCGGGTGTGTTCCAAGCAGCTCTATGCGGAGGTGCTTGGCAACAACAACATCCCGGCTGAGTGGGAGACCCGTGCTATCTGCGAGATCATGAACACGGGTATTTCGCGCGGCGATATCCAAGGCTGGCAGGCGCACAAGACCGCTAAGCGTTACCCGAAGTACGGCGTTCAGAAAGGCTGGGAGCGCGTAACCAGCCACGAAACCGGGGCTGAAAATTTCTCCGAAATAACGGATGCGGAAGCCGAGCAGATGGGCTTTCCCTTCTGATGAACAGCGGTTACACGTCTGGTTACAGATTCGGTTACGCCCCAGTTACAGTCCAAAAGCCGCATGACTGCTGCGTTTTTCTCTTTCTGTAACCATGTAACCTTAAAAAGATAAGAAAAAGTATAAAGCCCACCGAATGTCCTGTGTGCAGAAAAAGAGAGTTTTCCTGCCCGGTTACAGGCGTTCGGTTACAAGGAAGTGGAGGTCTGCCTATGAATTTGAATCGGCCTGACATGACCGAAGATGTGAAATCTGAAAATTATACGAAAAAGTTCTTGCAAAAGGGCTCGAATCCCACTACAATGGAAGTGGTCACTCAAACCAATGCCGTCAAGTCTCCG
>OBIA01000085.1_pt1 | contig 68974 bp, 62 predicted proteins | sample 1519911 | NCBI WGS metagenome assembly OBIA01 (sample SAMN04209236, study PRJEB22552) | human gut metagenome | biome: gut; material: feces | host: Homo sapiens | place: USA: Oklahoma | reverse complement strand
GCTACTGAAAAGTAGTCGGGGATTTTTCTATCATACCTAAAAATTAAGCGCTTACGATAAAGCTTTCAGACGACCCTTCGCTTTTACGATTTTCGTTTTGTTCTCCCCGTCACGAATGGCAAGACCGGCTGAGTCATAGCCACGGTATTCCAGTTTCGATAAACCATCCAGAAGGATGGGCGCGGCCTGGGAATGGCCGGTGTAGGATACGATTCCACACATAAAATTGTTCTCTCCTCTATAACTGTTTAGTCAATTCCATACTCTTCCAAGAGTTTTTGGCGAAAAGCGGGATCTTCAAGGGCACGCTTTAGGTCGTCAATGCGGTTGTCATTCAGCAGAGCTTTGGTAAGTCGCTGTTCATGTTCTGCACCGATCTGGATTCCTTCAACTCGTCCCTTTTCCTGTAAATCCCGAAGTCCCTTACAAACATTCACCGTTTCTTCCTCTTCTTTTCTTTCTATCTTCATTCCAGTCATCTCCTCCATTACACGGACAGCCTTCCTATCCACATTTTCAAATGCTGCATTCGCATTTACAAACCGCTCTAATTTCTCTCCATCACCAGAATATTTGATGAACTTCATCACTTCCCGGAAATTAGAAGTAAAATGTTCCAACTCATCTTCGCTCATCTCCCCTGGTGCAATCAGATTAATCCGATAGTCAGGAACCAACGACAATATGTTTTTATCCTGTACCACCAACATCTCATGTAACGACCTAGGCGCATCCCAGCTATCAGCCCCGAAATACACAACTACTGTTATAATCGGAAGCAGCCTGTCTTCTCTGTAAAAGCCTGAAAGAAACTCTGCGGAATCCGGTTTCTTCTCCTTAGGCTCTTTCTCCTTCCGCGCTTTTTTATGAGAAGCCTCTGCTTTCTGCACCTGCGCTGCATATTCCAGCGAATCGTAAACCATATTTTTCACTGGCATTGCATAATGAACATTGGACTGGTTCTCCACTCCCAGAAGCAGATACACCGCATTTTCATCTTCCATAGCACACAGGATTTTAAACACATCTCTGTATTTCTGATATGGCACCTCCGCCCCGTCAGCTCCATATGGAATAATTACATTCGCCGTATCCAGTTCCTTCAAATTCTTAGGGTCAATGACCTTTTCTCCTTTGTAAATCATATGGTTGAACACGTCCGCAAAAACTTCTGTGTCCTCCATGTACTCTTTTGTGATGATATCCTTTCTTCCCATGGATTTCACCACCTTCTATGATTTGTTTTTCAGAAGAGCTTATGTAGGTTTGAAACTCTAATGATGTATATAGGATAGCATACCGTTTCCTTTTCTGGAAGGAAAATATATTGGAAAAGTATGAATTTTATTTAATAAGTTTTTTAGAGAACTTTAAGGAATTTCACTCAGCATTTATGGGGACAGACCCCTTTTATCTCATACATTCCGCTAACCCAACGATTCTTCCCCTTTCCTCGATACCCTAAAGTGTTTCACGAATCTTCACCTTTTCTTCCTCGGCTTCCTTTTCTATCTTCATTCCAATCATCTCCTCTATCAACTCTTTTATGATGACATCCTTTCTTCCCATGGATTTTATCACCTTCTACGATTTGTTTTTCAGAAAAGTTTATGTAGGTTTAAAACTCTTACGATATATATGATAGCATACTGTGTCCTTTTTGGGAAAAATATAAAAATTATTTAATACACTGAAAAGCTTTTAGAAAATTCACATTGCCTGTATAGGGACGACTATCAATTACGTCTAATAATTGTTATTCACATTCTTTTAATATTTTTATTGTATGTTCAACACCTTCATTCGCATTAAACATCGGAACCCATCCAAGATTTTCTAATTTTTTACTACTTAAAACTTGTTTGGCAATAGGCGTCCTATTTGCGATATCTAATACTGACGGATCAGCAAAAATCACTTTTTTATTTACTGTCTTGGCTATAATTTCTGCTAATTTAGCAATAGTAATACGCACATTTGGATTTGCAATATTGTACGGTGTTCCTGATTTTCCATTAATAAGAACCGTTATAAGTCCAGATGCACAATCTGCAATATAATTATAACTTCTTAATTGATTACCAGCACTTTTCATTATTATATCTTCATTATTTAATGCATTCCTTATAAATTGAGCATTTGCCCGACTATCGGTTTCCGTAATCCCAGGACCATAAGTATGACACGGTCTTACAACAACGGTTTCAAGTTCATACTGACTACTGTACGATGCACACAAATTTTCAACAGCTCGTTTACTTTGCGGATAACACGATCTTGGCGAAGTAATATCTATGGCTCCTAAATACTCCTCTTTAAATTCATCAAGAGATAAATCTCCATTTCCATACACTTCCCCAGATGAAACAAATAAAAATCTCTTTCCACCATGCGCCTTAGTATACTCAAGTAAATTATAGGTTCCTTCAATGTTACCTATAATTGTTCCAACAGGATCACTATTAAATGCAAGTGGATGCGCATTTCCAGCAGCATGTATTACATAATCCACTTCATAATCAAATATAATAGCTTTTAGCACATCATATTTAAAAATTTTAAGATTATTATCTTTCCAGCTTTCATATCGTTTGTGCATTTTTTCAAGATTTCTCCCTGCTACACACACAGTAATGCAAGCATTATTTGTTTGATTATATCTTAACAACATATCTGCAACAAATGAGCCTATTGTCCCAGTTGCCCCTGTAACCAAAATTGTAGTCCCTTTAAGTTGTTCAATTCCAACCGTATGCTGTATTGCGAGATCTAAGTCATTTAAATATGTAATACTATCTTGTAATGCCATTCCTTCACCTCTATTTTAACCAGTCGGATCTTTTTGCTATAAGAAGGGCCTTAAAAATATCTATATCTTCAACTGTAGTCAATTTAATATTTTTTTCAGATCCAACAGAAAAATACACCTTTTCTCCTAGCTCAATCATTAAAGTGCAAGAAGCAACAGAATTTGTTATTCCAGCGGCGAGAGCCCTTCTATGCAAGTCACAAATATCCCCTACATGGAACCCCTGCGGTGTTTGCGTTCTTTTCAAAAAATCTCTAGGGTAACTGCCTGTTGAGTTCTCTCCATTTTCAGTTTTTAACATAGCCTCAGCGCAAGGAATAACTGTAGTTGCATTTCCTTTTTCTTTTGTAATCCTTATGCAGTCTGAAATAATATCCGCAGAAATCATTGGACGAATAGCATCATGAATTAATACTATATCATCGGATTTAAAATGCCGCTCCAATTCATACACCCCATTACGAATAGAATCCTGCCCATTTTTCCCACCAGAAACTATATATTGTAATTTTGTAATATTAAACTGGTTTGCATATGCCTGCAATACCGACTGCCATCCATCAATGCAAACCACTGCTATTGAATCAATTTCTGGGTGTCGCTGAAATGCTTCTAGAGTATATACAATAACCGGTCGCTCATTCACCGTAAGAAATTGTTTAGGTATACTTTGTCCCATTCGATTGCCAGATCCTCCAGCAATTAGTAATGCAATATTTGCCATTTGCTTATCCTCCGTATATCAAAAAGTTATTTTATAAGCTACATGTAATTCTCTCTTTTCTAAAGGTGGAATCTCCATGTAATCTCCATATAAATTTTTTAAATAATGATCATAATTTGCTGGTGCTTTAAAACGGTAACCGCAAAAATCAACTTTAATAATATCTTCAAACATTTCTTTTTCAAATACTTCTCTTTCATAGCTAATTGCAGACGGAACACCATAGAAACCAGTTTCTTTACTTTTATTAGCTATTTTATCCACTAATTTAAGATAAAATTTCAAACCACCTAAATGACAAAAAAGAAAACCAATTCTTCTTCTCAATTTATAATACTTTCTCAATTCTATGTTCTCTTTTGACTTTTGTAAAATTGGTGGTGATGGATACAAATAATCCACACAAACACTTGCACCTTTATAGGAAAAGTCATAAATTTTTCCTAGGATCTTCCTCTTAAGTCTTGATACAGGCATATTTTCAATAATAAAAACATCAATAAACAGCATAGAAAAGCTCTCCACTCCTGCATTTGATATTTCAATATATTGAGTATTAACTTTAAATATCTTAGGATTTTTACAAAAATATTTGTCCGTCAAAGGTTGTACTAAAATATATTTTTTATCCAATTCAGCAACATGCTCAAGAAACTTTTCATACTGTTTTCGAGTCATCATTATATCAACATCATCATCCCATGGAATAAATCCTTTATGCCTAATGGCACCTAATAGAGTTCCTCCAGATAACATATAATCTATATTATATTTATCAAATACTTTACAAACATCGACTAACATTGTTAAAAGAGAATTCTGTAATTTTTTCAAATCACAATCACTTAAAGCATATTCTGGAAAACACGATGAATATAAACCTTTACTTGATTTCATACCATATACCACTCACTTCTTGTATTTTATTATTTTTACTCTAACGACTTTATTTCAATTATAATATTTTCACATAAAAACTTTGGAATAGCACATATTATAAAAATCAATTTAATAAAATTCTACGCTTCTTATTATTGCATTTTACAAACGTTCTCTATTATTTCAGCAACCTTTTCTGAAGCCTTACCATTCTCAAAACTTCCAATTTTAGCATAAAATGCATTAACATTTTCTATATATTCTTCATATTTAAACTCGGCAATTTTATGAAATAACTCATCTTCATTTATTGCAAATTCAAAAGGTAATTCTTCCATATTAAAAAACAATTCTCTTTCTTGCGTTATAAATTCATAATAATCATTACACAAAAGAAAAACCGGTTTGTATCCTAATGCAGCTTCAAATGCCGAACTTGAATAATCAGTAATCAAAGCATCTGTTATTAACAATAGTTCCTGCATATCTGGATAATCTGAAACATTTATAATATTTTCTCCAATTTGAATATTTTTATATAAAGATGCAATATTAGGATGAAGTCTAAAAAGCAGTTTACACTTCCTACCAGTCTTTTTCTCAAATGCTGAAATCCATTTTTCATAATTATTATTAAAAACATCAAATGAAATAGTTTGTCTAAACGTAGGTGCATACATAATAATAAATTCGTTTGACAAATTAATTTTTTTCCTTATACAGAGTTTTAATTCATCATTATCAAGAAAAAAAATATCGTTACGCGGTGATCCAACTTCTAATACTTTTCCACAGTACCAAAATGATCTTTGAAGCATTTCTGTACACCATTGAGATCCGGATAATAGTATGTCTATCATTTTAGAATCATTTAAACTTGCAAGTCTATACTCTTCAGTCAAACCAGGGGCTTCTTTTTCTATTTTCTTAAAACCAATAGCTCCATGCCATGTCTGTATATAATATTGTTTTTTTCTTTTTGTTATATAGGGAGATTTTCTGCAATTATCAATCCAAATTTTTGCTGTACTTAAATGATATAAAGATGCAATAGAATTAATTTTTACTACATGAATTCCTTCAGGCATTTTTTCATTTTTATCTTCAACCAGCCAATATATCTTATATATTTCTTTTCTTTTTCTTAAATTTTCAATAATATACTTAGGGTTATCTCCATATCCCTTTCCTCTAAAATTAGATACAACTATTTTTTTTCTATCAATAGGAAATATTCTAAAACATTTCATAAAAGAATAATATAACAGCTGTTTTTTTCCTAGTTTTACTTTATTCATTTGACCTTCCTTTAAATACAATTTTTTTAATATACTGAAATGCACTTATCTTAAAGATTATAGATTCCATAGCATATATGAATCCACCACAAATAACCTGTATAAACAATAAAATTACATCATTTTTTATAACAGCCCTAAACGGTGCTATTACTATACACATAATTACAGTCGCAACTAAAGACGGTAGAATATCACTAATTTGCTGCTTGTAGGTATAATTTAATTCCTTTTTTAAGGGCATAGCATTTGCTATCGAACTATAAAAAGAATATATTACCATCGTAGCGGCTATGGCTATTGGGCTAATTTTTATTCCTATAATTAACAAAATTAAATATATTGGCTTTTTTATTAATTCGAGTTTCAAAACAATATCGCTTCTTCCTATTGCTTTAATTGACTGTAAGCTAATATTCCCAATTAAGCCAATACCAGATGAAACAGCCAATAATTGTAAAAAAGGAATAGCTTGTTTCCACTTTTCCGTCAATAAGACATTTACCAGTGGTTTTGCAATAACCACTAATCCTCCAATCAACGGAAATATTATATATAGCATAACACTTAAGGATTTTCTTAAAGTTAATTTTACCTTTTCTAAATCATCACTCTTATTTGCCAAATCCGGAAATAGGACTGACATCATAGCAGTACTTATATTATCCATCACTAAAGACGAAAAACTTTTTCCCCTATTGTAATAAGCCAAATCACTAGTTGTATAAACTTTTCCAATAATCAAAGACCTCAATTGTTCAAAAAATGTACCAGATAAATCAGCTAAAAGAATCTTCCAACCATACTGCATTAATTTTTTTGCCGATGTAATTGAAAAAACAAGTTTAGGACGCCATTTGATAGTAAACGACAACACAATTGTATCAACAATTGTATTAGACATATACTGAATAATCAGCGCCCATGCCCCCATGCCCAAATAAGCAGCTACAATTCCTAATACACCTGAAAGTAAAGTCCCCCATAACGTTGAAAAAAAGAACTTTCTAAACAACATATTTCTTGACACATACGCATGCTGTACAGAATTAAATGCACTTATAGGAATGCGCAATGAAAAAGCTCTTAAAATACTAGATAGCGCAGGCATTCCAAAAAAAGTAGCTATATATGGTGCTGAAAAAAATAAAATAACATAAATAATAATAGAAACAAATAAACTACAATAAAATATGGTCGAAAAATCAACATCTGTGGCATCCCTCTTTTGAATTAAGGATGTTGAAAATCCGGATGTAACAAAAACGTCTGCAAAAGCAATAAATACCAAAATTAATGATACCACACCATAATCCTCTGGTACCAATATACGCGCTAATACAATTGAAACAATAAAAGAAACAATTTGAGCTAAAAATCTTTCTCCAAATTTCCATATAAAACTAGTTGTTAATATATTTCTTTCTTTTTTCATATATACAATCCTTGCTATTTATTTATCCATTTACTTTTTTGTTTAATAAGCATTTCCTTTTTTTCTACTTGACTTAACCCTGTTATATCAAAAACATTATCTCTAATATTGCTTTTATATTCTTCAATTTTTTTCACAACACGAGCTGGATTTCCAGCAATTATAGATCCATTAGGAACACTTTTTGTTACTACACTCCCCGCACCAACAATACAATTATCTCCAATATTCACTCCTGGCAGTATTAATGCTCTAGCACCTACAAATGTATTATTACCAATTCTAACCATTCCAAATATATCCGTACAATCTGGAATAACTTTTATAACAGAGTTATCATGGGTTAAAATTTGTACATCATTTGATATTGTTACATTATTACCAATATATATTAGATACGATTCAGATGTAGTAATATCTGAATATATTCTACAATTCTTTCCTACAATCGCTCCACATTTTCTAAAATAACTGTTTATGTATTCACAACTTTTTTCTCCTGATAGATGCAATATTTTACACGCTATTTTTTTTCTCAAATAACATATTTTCACTTGAGGATCTCCTTCTTTTACTTAAAACTTTTAATAATCTACAATATATCAGACTTAATATCCAGCATTTCTTTTTACACAGTTCCCATAAAATTCTATTTTGAATTATAATTGTTGTAGAATTTATCATACCATTATTAATATTAACTATTTTAGATGAAGTGTTCTTTTTATATTTCATGTCTAAATTACTGTCCCACAAATCTCTTAACAAGCTAGACATTTTAATCGTATATTCTAAATTAGCAATTTCGAGACAATTTTCCGTATCCCATTCAACATTTTGAAGATACTGCTTTAATATCATATAAACCTTAGTAATATCTTCGACTTGTTTTTCATTAAACCCATGTGACATACTTTGCTCTAATACTCTATAATTATAAATAACCTTATCAGAAACAATTATTTTTTTTGCTAAAGCATAAATTTGAATAGATTGTAATAAATCTTCCCCCAGTCGTATATCTTTTAGCTTCTCGTAATCAAAATTATCTTTTATCAATAATTCTCTTTTTATAACTTTCGACCATAAATGATTATACTCATAATTCCCAATAAATTTTTCAAAAAAAAGCTGTTTATCTTTAAGTGAAGTATAAATTTCGGTTTCTAATATTTTCGATGGCTTATAGTCTTCTTCCCCATGCCAAAAATTGAATCGAAAAACCACAACATCTGGATTGTCTTCCAGAAGCATATTAATATTATTAAATGCATCTTTTTCATAACAATCATCAGCATCAAGAAATAAAATATATTCTCCACGTGATAACTCAATTCCCTTTCTTCTCGCTAAAATCAAGCCTTTATTTTCCCAACTAAAAACTCGTACATGTGAGTTTGTCTCCTCATAATTTTTACAAATATCCAATGTACCATCTGTTGAACCATCATTAACAATTATCAATTCGTAACTATCATAATTTTGATTCAAAACAGATTGAATACATTCAGCTAAATATTTTTCAGCATTATATGCTGATATTAAAATACTAATTTTGGGTTTATCCATACTATCACCTTATCCAAATATATTATCCAATATATATTTTTTATTTCCACCTTCACGTATAGAAACATTTATAATCATGTAAATCATCGCAAGAGGAACAAATAATACATACGAATAATTTGCCTCTATCATCATACATGCAAATAGAACCCCACAATATGATAATACCAAATAAATTTCTCTACATTTTCTCACTAACATAACTAACGGATAAATTAAAATACCAAAAAACGGAAGCGCCCCTAAAATTCCTAATTGGGCTAAATATACGATATAAGTGTTGTGTATTGTATAATTCATTACGCCACCACCAATTTCATTTACCAAGCTTTTCGGTGCTCTCATTCCATTTCCCCAGATAGGTGAATTTCCAAATACTCTCAAGCCATACGCCCAGTCTATGTATCTTTTATGTTCACTTCCCATATAATCCGTTTTAAGCAATCTAGTAAAAGTATCTTCAGGTAATAAATACACTATTGCAAAAACAGCTATCATTATAATAAGAATTTTAGTAAAAGATATTTTCTTGTCTTTAAGAATAAGAAAAAGCATTATTGCAGCTACCGGTAAAAACGTTCCTCTAGAGCCAAGCAGCAATATACCAATAATATTAATACCCGTAGCTCCCATATACCAAATTTTGTTTTTCTTTTTTCCCTTTATTGCTCCATAAAAAGCTAAAAGTGTTGGTAAAAGTAAATAAAGCGAGGTAAAATTTACATCGTAATATTCTTTTGAATTAAAAAATAATGCTAATCTAAATATTCCATATTGTGCATACGGTGTACGATGTTGCACTATAATTAATAAACTCATGAGAACAGCAGATACAATATAAGAATCAATTAAGAATTTTATATTTCTTTGCCTAAATTGCATTTCCGACATACATAATAAAAATAATAACAAGAAGCTAACAAAAAGAATATAGTAAGGTTCCGCTTGCTTATCTAAAACATACTTAGAAATCATTAAACTTATCCATGAAAAAAGAATCAGTATTTGAGATATTGTTAACTTATAACCTTTAATTACCCATGTATATAGTAAAATAAATATTCCAAAGCAAATAATAACTATTAAGCCCATCTTATAGTTATTAATGTTAAAATAACTATCATTGTTTCTAAACATAAAAACTAATAACAACGCAACCATATATGAAAATAACGAATATAAGTCAGTACTAATTTTAATTTTTTTTCTCATTGATCTATCCTTTTACTCATCAAAAAACTTGCGCAATTCCCACATCTTTTAGCATTTTTATCATTGTACTTATCCCCATTCTATCAACATATTCTACTGAATATCTTTCCTTAATCATTTTATTGATTTTTTTTGAATAACCATTAAAGTAATATTCGTGCTTCAACATTCTCAAAAATAGCATTAATTTTAAAATAGGTATGCAAAAAATAGGATAACACATTTTTCTTATAACGTAATTATTTGCAATAATATTTACATCACGCTCGTCGCCATACACTCGTGCTACATTACTAGGTAAATGATGAATTTCAACATTTTCTAAATATATCATTTTCTTTTTATACTTTCTTATTCTATATGCGACATAATATTCTTCAGAACCAAATCGTAACGTACCAGGATATAATTTACTGCTTTCAAAAAAATCACGTCTCAAAACATGTCCCGCTCCAATGTATGATAGAGCTAATAATTCATTATTTTCTTCGTATACAAACCCTTTTAAAAACCTATCATTTTGAGGTTCATATATCTTTAATGCTGCAGCCACTGCATCATGTTTTTTCATTTCAGAATATATTTTCGCAAAAAAATCTTTTGTTATTACCACAGCATCATCATCTAAACAAACAATATATTCTCCTGTACACATTTCAAATGCTTTATTTCTTCCATTTGAAATACCTAAATTTTCACTAGAATAATAATATTTATATTTTATATTATTTTCACAAAAAAATTTTTCTACTGCTTCTTGTGTACCATCACTTGAATTATTATCTACAATAACAAATTCCATTTCTTCAATCTTATTACACACACAAGATTCTAAAGCTCTGAGTATTTCCCGTTTTCGATTATATGTAATTATCATTACGGATATTTTCATTTAATTATCACTCCTTATTACTCCTAAGCAATTTTTCATATACAAATTCCCGAACAGAATTTGGTAAAATTGAAAAAATTAGCTGAACCAACAATGTATAATAATAATCCCATTTTGAAATATACCCTGTCTGTAATATTATTTTTCTACCATTTTTATATTTTTTAAAATACTTTAATCCTCCTCTTCTTTTAAACATATCAGCACCTGTTCTTACATACACTAAATAATCAGCAATATTTTTAAACGTTGCACCATGTAATATCATATTCGTCCATAGTAGACTATCTTCCATAAGCAAGGCATGTTGATAATTCCCAGCCTCCAAAACTTTAGACTTTTTAAACATTACCGTAACGTGATTTACAGCATCTCTTCTTTTTTGGTATTCTTTTATTTCACTATCCACCAATGGGACCTTTCTAATAGACACAACCCCCTCTTTTGAATCACAAAACTCTTTAATATATCCCCCACAAACATCCAATAATGGATCTTGGGCAAACTCTCTCAATTGTAACTCACATCTATTGGGTATAGAAATATCATCCGAATCCATTCTAGCAATTAACTCATAACTGCAATTTTTAATTCCTTCTGCAAGTGCTAAGCCTAATCCAACATTTTTCTCCAAACATACAAATTTAAAAAGTCTCTGATACTTTGTTTTATATTCTGTCAAAACATCTTCCAATTCTACAGTCAACTTTCCATCTTTAACAATTACTATCTCACTCGGCTCAACCGTCTGATGTACCATGCTTTCTAAACATTCTATCAAATACTCTGCTTTTTCCTTATAATATACAGATATCAAAACACTATATTCCATATAATTTCCCACCTATTTCATTAATAATGAATGTAAAAATACATAAGCTTTTGTCAAGACAAGACATCTATATTTTATAGTTTTCAAAAAAAAGCGATGTCTAAAATCCAAAGTTTTAATATAAGAATTCAAATACCACTTATTATGTTCTCTTTCAAATTTACGAATCGTATCTTTTATCACTTTCGTATTTACTTTTGCCTTTATACCAATCAACACAGCAGAATACAATACATTTTTTATGCCTATAAATTGTAAAGCCTCCTGATATTCTTTATTCCAAGATTTCTCTATTATCTGCTGACATTTAAGCAAATCCCAAAAACTATTCGCAGAAACACTAACAGATGCAGATTCCTTTCGAACGCAATATACATATAATGCATTATCTATATGTGTAATAATTTTTGCCTTTGCCAATAGCAATGGGATAATAGCCATATCCTCTCCATTTCTTAATGATGGAATTGGCAAATCTTCAAACAAATTTCTTCTTAATAGTAAATAACATAGCGAAGTTCTGGATAACGCTATATAGTCAGATTTAGTATTATATAATTTAAAAATATTAGTGTAGCTATTATTTCTAAATGACCCATTTTGCAATTTCAGCTTGCTATTACACATTACTACATCAGCGCTTTGTTCTACAGCTTTATTATATAAGCAATATAAAAAATTCTCCTCATAATAATCATCACTATCACAAAAAGCAAGATACTCTGAATCAGATGCTTTAATTCCCACATTTCTTGCTTCTCCAGGACCAACATTCTGCTTCATTTCAATAACTTTTATTTTCAGCTTCGATTTTTGCTTTATCTTGTATAAAATATTAAGAGAATTATCTGTTGAAAAATCATCTATAACAATTACATCAAATTCTTTAAAAATTTGCTTTTCTAAGCCATCAAAACATTTCTTTATATATTTTTCCGCATTATAGCATGGAATTATAACACTTATTTTACTCATCAATTTTTCTCTTTTCCCAGTACTGCACATAATGTTTTTATCATGACATAAACATCAATAACAAAACAGAAATTTTTGATACTTTGCAAATTATATTTCATCTTCTCCGGTAGCACTTTCTCAATATATACCCGATCCACATCATCTGCTGAATCCAAAAGTTCTGCCTCATCTTTGTATCGAATACTAGCCTCACTAGTTATTCCTGCCGGCAATAAAAGTGTGGCCAACATTTCATTACTATATTTTTCTACATACTTAGTTGCCTCAGGTCTCGTTCCCACAAAGCTCATATCTCCACTTAGTACATCAAAAACCTGGGGCAACTCATCTAACCGATAATCCCGAATTTTTGCTCCCACTTTGGTGATTCTTGAATCACCACCTACTGTTACAGCAGATCCAATCTTATCGGCATTATTGACCATAGTACGAAATTTATGTATTCTAAACCTTTTACCATATCTGGTTACACGCTCCTGACGATAAAAAGCAGGTCCTTTAGAGTCCATTTTTATCATCACAGCAATAATCAGCATAGGTATAGCCAGGAGAATCAACAGGATAACCCCCACTACAATATCAAAAATCCGTTTCAGAACCAGACTTCCTTTCTTTCGTGATAAAATATCATAGTATACCTTTACCTCATCACATTTCATAAATTCAGGAAGGTCATCCCATTTTTTCAAAATCATTAATTACTTCTCCTAATTATTTTCCAATATAGTTCTTTACAATTTCACAATAATTTTCAATTACATATTCCACTTCTTCGTCAGTCAATTTAGTGTGAAGTGGCAGTGTAATTTCATTTTCAAATCTCTTATAAGCATTTGGATAATCTTTAATATCAAACCCAAGATTCTTGTATGCAGTCATCATTGGCAATGGCTTATAATGTACATTACATGCAATTCCTTTTTCCGCCATTTTTACAATAATCTCATGTCTCTGTTCCAGAGTAATCCCTGGAATTCTTGTAATATAAAGATGACCTGATGACTGATGTTCATCTGCATAGTGATTCAGGACTTCAATTCCTAATGGCTTAAATGCATCATCATATCTTCCAATTATTTCTTTTCTTCTGGCAAGTAAGCCTTTATAACGTTTCATCTGTGCAAGACCAATTCCTGCAACAACATCTGTCATATTGCATTTATACCATGGACCAACAATATCATATTCCCATGCACCAAGCTGAGTTTTAGCAAGAGCGTCTTTTGACTGTCCGTGAAGGGAAAGCAATTGATATTTATGATATAATTCTTCATTATCAATTCCCTCAATATCTTTCCATGTAGCAGCTCCACCTTCTGCAGTTGTAAAATTTTTCACTGCATGAAAACTAAAGTTACTAAAATCAGCAATACTTCCAACCTTTTTGCCATGCCACTCTGCTCCAAACGCATGAGCTGCATCAGTCATTACAATAATTCTTCCTATTGCTTTTTGAATATCGTTTGACGGATGGAACAGATGTTTCTTACTTTCAACTATAGAAAAGATTCTGTCATAATCGCATGGTACACCACCAAGATCAATAGGAATAATTACCTTAGTTTTTTCTGTAATTGCATCTGCAAGTTTCTCATAGTCCATTTCAAGAGAATCTTTTTGTGTATCGATTAATACAAGTTTTGCACCTACATGGCATACTACAGATGCACTTGCTGTATAGGTATAAGCGCAGGTAATTACTTCATCACCTTCTCCTACTCCTAAAACTCTCAGTGTCATTTCCGCACAAGCTGTCTGTGAATTCAAACATACTGCTCTGTTAACGCCACAAAAATCCGCAACTTCACGCTCTAATTCTTTTGTTTTCGGTCCGGTAGTAATCCAACCGGAACGAAGTGCTTCTGCAACCTGTTCAACCTCTGCATCTGTAATATCTGGTGGTGAAAATGGTATTTTCATTGTTCTCTGCCTCTCTTAAAATTTAATAATATATGTTCAAATGAATTAATGATTATTTTCAGTTGCTTTATTGAATAATTTCTTATATGTCTCCCCATGCAGATTCAAATCATCCTTCGCCGCATGATAAGTCGGCACAATTTCTTCCACATAGCTTCTAATATCTGGATCATTTCCATATGCCACAACAGCCAGATTCTCAAGCTGATGTAAGAACTCATCCGTATCAAACGGAATCGGCTTTCCAATATGAATCAGATCATTATCTGTCTTCGTCAGCCCTTCCTCTGCCATCAGCTTTTCTTCATAAAGCTTCTCCCCAGGTCTCAGCCCGGTGTATTCCACTTTAATATCCACATCCGGTGTCAGTCCTGACATCTTGATCAGGTTTCTTGCCAGCGTATCAATCTTCACCGGAGCTCCCATATCAAGTACAAAGATTTCTCCGCCCTTGGCATAGGTTCCAGCCTGAAGCACCAGACTTACTGCCTCCGGAATGGTCATAAAGTAACGGATAATGTCCGGATGGGTAACCGTTACCGGACCACCTTTGGCAATCTGTTTCTTAAACAGCGGAATAACAGATCCATTACTTCCCAGCACATTGCCGAAACGCACTGCCACAAACTCAGTCCTGTATTTTCTCTCACCATTTGCCCCTGGATTTTCACAAGTTGCTGCCACCTGAGCAAGTGCTTCCTCGCTGTCTTCATAGTGGCTTCCCAGTAATGGAAGCAGATCTTCTCTTCCGGTTCTGCTGATCTTATCCATAGTCTGGATAACCATCTCACAGAGACGTTTGCTGGCTCCCATAATGTTGGTTGGATTCACAGCTTTGTCTGTACTGATCAGTACGAAACGCTGGCAGCCATTTTTCAAAGCTGCGTGAGCTGTTTTATAGGTTCCCATCACATTGTTCTTGATTGCCTCACAGGGGCTTGTCTCCATAAGAGGTACATGCTTATGGGCAGCTGCATGGTAAACAATATCTGGTTTGTATGTTTCAAATACGTTGTTGATCTTTCTGGTGTCGCGCACGGAACCGATCAGTACCACCAGATCCAGATGGGGATATTTGGAGCGAAGCTCCTGTTCAATGTCGTAGGCATTGTTCTCATAGACATCGAAGATCACCAGTCGTTTCGGAGCGTGGGCTGCAATCTGACGGCAAAGCTCACTCCCGATGGAACCGCCGCCACCAGTTACCAGAATGGTTTTTCCACTGATGTAGCGGAAAATTTCATCCATATTTACTTTGATAGGATCTCTTCCAAGAAGGTCTTCCACTGCCACGTCTTTCATTTTGCTGAGGGACACCTCTCCGGTGACGAACTGATACACACCTGGAAGAATCTTCATTTCACATTTGGTTTCTTTACAGATGTTCAGGATATCTCTTCGCTCTGCCGCACTTGCGCTTGGAATTGCCAGAAGGATCTGATCGATTTTATATTTCTTTGCACTTGCGAGAATGTCATCACGACCGCCTACAATGGGCACACTCTCCATATAGCGTCCCCATTTGTTGGGGTTATCGTCAATAATACAGCAGACCTTTCCTTTCGGCTCTTTGGCACGTTCCACGTCGCGTAGAATGATCTGTCCTGCCTGGCCGGCACCGATCAGCATAATGTGATGCAGCGGACCTTCCTCTTCCTTCTGTTTCCGTGTTCTTTCCAGAAGGATAAATCTGTATGAAAAACGAATTCCTGTAATCAGGCAAAATTGAATAATGGTTCCGAAGAGATAATAGGACATTGGCATTCTCTGAATGACAAATGTGATTCCAATTATCTGGAACAGGAATGTAATTACAGTAGATAAGCAAATTCTTAACAGCTCACTATAGCTTGCGAAGCGCCATACGCTGTTATAGAGGCGCAATGCCCAAAAGACAAAAACAGAGAATACTGTATACCATGGTGCAAATTTCAGATAGGCAGACAAATATTCTCCGGGTATTGCGGAGTATGTACAATCAAAGCGGAACCACAGTCCGAGAAAGTATGCGGCGTTTACGGCGATCACATCATAAATCATCAGGTAAAGTGCGATTACCTGCCAATGCTCCAACTTTCTTTTTTTGCGTTCGGTTTTTTGTTTTTTTGTTGTCATTTCTTAATCATACGGACGGAGTTACCTCCCCCAGTCCTTTCCTCCCATTTTTTCATAACTTTGACCACTTACCAGATAGCTTCATGTCTGGTGCTTCGGCGACTCCCAGGATATCTTGGGGAAGTCCGGAACCCGCACCGGCGGTGGTCTGCCGAAAAGCCTGCGTCACTGGCGCAGTCTCTTTGTCCGGTTACCCGGTTTTATAGATAAGAGCGTTCGTAACGCTGCTTATTATCATTTTTCTCTTTGTTATCAATAATTATTTTGTTCTACTTCTGCGAAAAAAACTGTCCTGGCATTTCCTGCCAAGATTTCTGGCGTCATTCAGGAAGCGGTTTCCCTGATGACCATTTTCACAGAGGAATTCATTTCCCTTCCGGCGAACCTTTCCGCCGCAGATGGCGCATTTGTCTTTCAGACCGTCTGTTCTGGTTTCCAGTACCAGAATGCCTTCTGCCCAGGCTTTGTACTGCAGGTTGGTCCGGATCTTGCTGCTTAAGTGAAGCGGGGAAAAATCGCCGCTTTTTACCATTGCCATCCGGGTGAAGTTCTGGTCGTAATCGGGGAGGACAATGATTCCTGCCTGATTCTCTTTACAGAAGTTCAGGATCTCACGGCTGACCTGGTGGGCGTAGTGCTCGGACAGGTTCTTCAGGTGCATGTAGTACTTCCGGTTTGGCTGGGGACTATTGTCTCCCACTGTGTTTGGTCTGGATTTCTGTATTCTGGTCTCCAGCAGCTTGCAGCGGTGACGGTACGCATCTCCGCCCCGGCAGGTATGTACAGCCAGCTGTTTTCCCTGCTCATCCAGAATGCAGCACACTGCGAAGATGTCTGTGTTTGTAAAGCGGACACTGCACAGGCTCGTGCCTTCTGCCATTCGTTCTTTGGCAGTGCGGGCGTCGCTGTTCTCCTGTTTCACCGGGATATTCAGCAGGTAGCGCCTGCCCTCTTTTACCAGGGTGGGCGACATTAGCTGACCATCTTGGGGAAAGGGGCGTCCTTTCAGCTTGCAGTCTGTCCAGATCCATTTCTCACCGTTCCACAACTTCAGGCAAATGGATCTGTCGGTGAGGTTGGAATACATTCCCTTGAAAAAGGTAACCTTGGCTTCCAGCTTCTCAGGGAATCCGGACTGAAGCTCCTGGGTGCTTTTCACTGTGGCAGATGCTTTGTTGATGGCTGCGCGTCTCAGGTAGACAGGTACTTTCCCCATTGGTAAGGGGTTGGTGGGCTGTCTGCCGTCCCGACCGGCCAGGGTCAGGAGCTCCAGACTGCGCTGGATGTCGAAGAGGCTGCTGTTCCACAGTTCTTCATGCTGTCTCAGAAGGTGGTAGTAAAACTCCACCACGTTCTGAAAATATTCTTCTGTTCTGTCCAGCCATATAGGCTCCGGACAAACCAGGCGCATGCGCCAGGTTCGGATGCTGTATCCTGTTTTCATAAATTTTGTCTGTGATTTCTGCTGGTTTCTTTCGTAATATTTCAGTAATGCGACGGTCATCCAGGCAGTTTTTCTGCTTTCTTTCCCATCGTCGTTTTACATTCTATCGCGAATAACAGGGAAAGTCAACCAATTATAGCGACTATAGACTCTTTTTGTCGAATTATACCATAATTTATTCCAAATTCACCTTTTTCCCATTATTTTTTCAAAGGGATTTTTTCGATATAAAATAATTGAGTGGTCATATAATTGGTACATACTTATAGAATAAGGAGGCAGCTATGTGCAGAAAAGGTGAAAACATACGCAAACGCAAGGACGGACGCTGGGAAGCCCGTTATATCAAATACCGTGATCCGGAGGGGAAAATTCACTACGGTTCCCTCTATGGCAAAACATATGGCGAAGTAAAGGACAAACGAAACAAAAAAATTGCAGAAGTGCCAGGCTATGGACATCTGGTGCGAAATCCTGGCATTTTGAATTACCAGGCTACCTTCGAAACAGCCGCTGAGCATTGGAAGCAAGAAATCCGCTATACCATCAAGGACAGTACTTTTTCCAATTATGAAGCAATCCTGAAGAATCAGCTTCTTCCGGAGCTTGGCAGCACCCAGATACGGAAAATCAGCAATTCTCAGATCACGCAGCTTATTCATAAGAAAAAAGAGCTGGCATTGTCTGCAGGAACCATTCATGTAATTTTAAGCGTACTCCGCAGCATTTTGAACTTTGCAGCAAAGGGAGGCGTCTATACCTGTGAACCAATCCGCTACCCCCATTTGGCTGGCACCAGCCAGGAGGTGCAGATTATGAAGCTTGCAAACTATAACCAGCTGGAGAAATTTCTTATTGACAATATCAGCGATTTCCATTTCGGTCTGCTGCTTTGCATGCATACTGGCATCCGTGTAGGCGAACTCAGTGGCCTGCGCTGGGAAGATGTGGATTTCACCCAGCACAAAATCCGCATACAGCGTACTGTGATCCGCATCAAAAATCTGGATCAGACCGCCAATCCGGACACTGGAAAAATCCCAAAAACCATTCTGTATATCGGTCCGCCGAAGACAGAACATTCCAACAGGGAAATTCCATTGCCAGACAAGCTGCTGTTTTATGCGAAACGTTTTCGCAAAGATGGCTCCGCATATATTTTGTCTGGAACTGCCAGATGCATGGAGCCGCGGGTCATCCAGCGCAGATATGCAGCACTGCTGAAAACATGTGGAATCCCCCCCATTAAAATCCATGCTCTCCGGCATCAGTTCTCCTGTCGCTGGGTGGAGCATGGCTTCGATACCAAGTCCCTGTCCGAAATACTTGGACATACTTCCGTGCGAACCACACTGGATCTGTATGTGCATATTCAGGCGGAAACGAAACGGCAGTATATGAATCAGATGATGGAGCAGGCAATATAACAGAATGAACAATTTCAGAAAAGGCAGTTATGCCAGAGAACTCTCTTTTGAGAGACCTCTGGTGTGACTGTCTTTTTTTGCTGTCTGGAAAGGGTAACCGGATGCAGAAAAATCTCAATTTCAAAAATCAGGGGTCTTTATTCGTGGTCGGTAGTCCAAATTGTACTGATTTTCTGCTTGTTTACAGCGCAAATACGCATTACTGAAATAATGCGACTTGGAGGTCATCTTTTTTTATTGTTTCCGGTTGGGTGGTGGGTTATGCAAATTTGCTTCTATATGTTTCTAACATAGTTAGGGCCGGGAACGATCAGGTAAGTGATGTCCCGGCCAGGTTTTATTTATTTTATACCAAATTCTTTCATGAGTTTTTTCTGATATTCTTCATCTTCTGTAGCTTTTATACAATCTTCAATGCGATTGGAAGAAAGTAATTTTTTATTCAGCGTATTTAAGGCTATACGCTCCTTTTCACGTCCATCTTTCTCTATCATCTGTCCCAATCTCGTCATTGTCATCGCCTCCTTAATCTCATCAAGTTCTGCTCCATCCAAGAACTTATCTGCCAGAGTATACAACATAGCCATCACTTTATCCGCCATGTCATTATGCTCTTCTTTCGCTATAAAAATCCCTTCTTTAATTTTATCTTTACGGCTCATCTGTCCACCCATAAGTGGTATCATACTAAGCTGTGCGATGTCATCTTCTGTAAAATCCAAGAATGTAAACTCAGATTCACCCGCCTTTCCTTCTTCTATATCCCCATTTTATCACAATATAATATAAAAATCATCTTAAAAGTTTATAAATTTATCAAAAAAGAAGCAAACCACGTTATATAATGATTTGCTTCTTTCTATATTTAGATTCCTCTCACCAGAGGAATCTCATTCTCTTTACTGCTGTGTAGTAGTATCAGCTGCGCCTTCGGTTGTAGTTCCATCTGCTGCAGTGGTATCTGTCGCAGCCTGTGTCTCAGATGCTACTGTACCTGGCTCGGTCACAGCTTCTGTGGAGGTGCTGTCAGTGCTTGTGCTTCCACTAACTGGTGCGTCAGCTTCCTCCTGGGTAACCACCTCACCGTTGCGAACCTTTTCCATAAGGCTCTTAGCCTTATCAACAGTGTTATAATCCGGAACCATAACATATGCCTTCTGGCTCATGGAATATGGTTTCTCAGTAGCACCGGTACCATTTACACTGTAGGAAACGATTGTCCAGTCGCCCCCATTGGTAAGCTGCTGCTGAAGGATCTGTGCGATCTCTTCATATGTGATGTTAGTACCGAAGCATCCATCCAGACTGGAAAGAATGGAGGAATAGCTGGTAAGGATTTCCGGAGAAAGTGCCTTCTTCACAACACCACGGATAACCTCCATCTGGTTCTTACCACGCTGGCGGTCACCCTCCTGGAATGCGTAACGCTCTCTTGCAAAGATAAGCGCCTGCTCACCATTCACATAATTCTCACCCTTGTTAAAATGATAACCCAGAATATTCTTGGAATCAAAATCATAATCTGAATTAACGGTAATTCCGCCAAGTGCATCGATTACCTTCACAAATCCACCGAAGTTAATTCGGAAGTAATAATTAATGTCAATATCATACAGCATTCCCAGAGTATCCATACACACATCGATTCCATAAATACCGGCATGTGTCAGCTTATCCGGTGCACCTCCGGAAATAGAAAGCGGTACAAAGTAATCACGAGGTGTGGAAACCAGCAGGATCTCATGTGTATCTGTATTCACAGTGGCAATAATATTTACATCGCTTCGACTCTTAGCTGTCATCTCACCTCTGGTATCAATACCACTGAGATAGATGGTGTAAACCTTACCGCCATTAGCAGTGGTGATCGGCTCTATAGGGGTGGACTCTTCTGCAGACTGAATTGTGGATTCAACGTCTACTGTTCCAACCTCTTTTATCTTGGTGCTGAAATCTGTGTATCCGTCCATATCCTCGTATACACTAAGATATCCGCTGTTCAGAAGCATGGCATTTACTTCACCGTTCAGGATTCCGTCAGCAAGCTCTGTCAGACCTGCGTATTCCTTAGTCTGTACTTCTGTACCAAACTGACTGTTCAGATGTGCTACAGCGCCATCTGTGTTCTCACGGTCAAGTGAGGAAAGAATACCATAAGTATATCCGGCAGTTGCCTCTACAGAATCAGCGGCATCATCACTCTTTACGTAAACAGCCATCTGTGTGACCTCTGTAGTCTCACCGGAAATATTGCTGATGGCGGATCTTGTCTTATTAATATAGAAACCGCCGAATGCCAGAATGGCAATCATGATTACTGCCAAAACAGTTCCGCCAATAAAGCGGCCTGTGTATCTGGTATGCCATACCAGCAGCCAGATTATCGCTGCGATCACCGCAAGTACAATGCCGATGATCAGCATATAAATGGTCGGGATCATCTTGGTCATTGCCAGAAGTCCCATAAAAACAACAGAAAGCATAATGACGATGATGGTGATCACCGCGCCTGGTATCCAGTCGTTTCTTCTTCTCCTTCTACTCATCTTTTAGCTCCTTTTTTATTTCTTTTGTCATTAAGGGCTGCTGCTTACTTTATAGCCAGCCCCATCAAAAGCATATCTTATATTTTATACGCTGACAACTGGAAAATCAAGTTAAATAGTGTTATAATACGAAAGATTTATAAAAAATTTTTTATGAAAACGTTATAGCATGTTACGCAAATATCTTTTGAATGCGGTATTCTGCCAATTTAAGGAGGAATTACAATATGACAAAACAAGAGTTTCAGGAACTGACACAGAATATTGTTCTTCTGGACGGCGCTACAGGTTCCAACCTGATGGCTGCCGGTATGCCGAAGGGTGTATGCACAGAGGAATGGGTGCTGGCACATAAGGATGTGATTCAGAATCTTCAGAGAGCTTATATCGAAGCGGGAAGCAATATTATCTACGCTCCTACTTTTGGCGGCAACCGTGTAAGCCTTACCATGCATGGTCTGCAGGACCGTATGGAGGAGATCAACCGCACTCTGGTTTCCTATTCAAGAGAAGTCGCGGATGCGGCAGACCATAAGGTTTACGTTGCTGCGGATATTACCACCAGTGGTAAAATGATGGCTCCTGCCGGGGAGATGACCTATGAGGCAGCTTTCGAAATGTATCAGGAGCAGATTGGAATTCTGAAGGATTCCGGCGTGGATCTGATCGTTGCTGAGACCATGATTAATATTGAAGAGACTCTGGCAGCTGTGGATGCGGCTTCTACAGTTTGCGAGCTGCCGATTATGTGTACCATGACGGTAGATGCAGATGGAAGTATTTTCAGCGGTGGAAATGCTATCGAAGCTGCTGTTTCTCTGGAGGCTGCTGGTGCAGATGCTGTGGGCGTGAACTGCTCTGTTGGTCCCGATCAGCTGGTTTCTGTTATCCGCAATATTAAGGAAAATGTCTCCATCCCGATCATTGCCAAGCCGAATGCCGGTATGCCGTTCATTGATGATAATGGAAACGCCATTTATTCCATGAATGCGCCGGATTTTGCCAGACATGTGAAAGCTCTGATTGATGCAGGTGCCGGTATTGTAGGGGGCTGCTGCGGTACCACACCGGAATATATCAGGGAAGTGGCGAAGATGATCGGACGATAAAATACATAAGCCACTGTAGAACGTCACAACTTAGTTGACGCTCGGTAGTGGCTTTTCTTCTTTATCTCCGAAATTCCTCCGATGTTTCTCCGATATTCCCTTCGGAGTATTTTACACTCACTTCACCTTAATTGCCTTCTTCGGGCACATTTCCTGACAGCAGAAGCATCGAATACACTTCTTATAATCATAAACAGGCGGATTATTTTTGCCATTTCGAAAATCTACCGCCTTGCCAGACACGGGACAGCTGTTTACGCAGATTCCACAACGGATACATTTGTCAGGCTCAATGTATGGTTTCTTCTGGAAAATATTCAGAGCCTTGGCAAGCTTTGTCCAGACATTGTTTCGTACTTTCGTGCGGTCCACATTGAAATTGGGATTGCCATATTTTTCTATTAATGCTTCCATCGAAATCACATTACAAACCACGTCAATACCAATCTGCTTTTTATCTACAGAAACCTTTGCATTCTGGCATTGCTTCGCTCGCCCAGTTATTTCACTTTCTTTATCACACACTGCTGATGCCGAAGGATTCTCCTCAACTACCACAACCTCAATATTTTCTTCCCTGCAATTTCCCAGTCCCATCTTCTCTCCATGGTAATTGGTAGGAACCATCTCCGGTTTCAGATAAACCAGTCTTGCAAACACACTGTCCAGTGCCACCGGATCTGTAGACATCAGAATCAGGTTCATGGCTACCGGATCTCCGGAGCCCGGTCCATTTCCCTCCATTGCAGTGATTCCATCCATAATATAAAATCTTGGCTTCACATACTGGTTCAGATCAATAAGCATCCGGGCGAAGCTGTCCGCACTGGGATATTTAGTATGACCAATGGCCTTATTTTTCCCATATACAAATCCATAGCTGTTCTTCACTGCTCCTGTAATTCGCTCCAGAGCGTGGGTTTTCATTTTGGAAAGAGAAATCACACACTCTGCCTCCAGCAGTTCTTTCGGAAGGATAAATTCCTTCGCCTGGACACCATCCGGATTTTCCACACGCACGCCTTTCGTATAATCAATAGCCGGAATCTGGTATTTTTCCAGATAAGTGTCCATTCCGGTGCCCTGGATCACCTGTTTCGTAGTTCCGTGGCCACAGGAATCTGCAAGCACAATATTCTTATAACCTTCCTCACGCAGAATCCGGGCAAAGGCACCCACCACAACTGGATGCGTGATGACCGCTTTCTCCACCTCTGCTTTCTTCAAAAGATTAGGCTTCAAAAGGATTTTTTCTTCTTTATTTATAAAGTTGTCCAGACCTCCCAGCTGAGCCAGACCATTTTTCATAAGTGTATAAATTCGTTCTTCGTTGTAAGCTTCACAAGTAAGAACAATTACCTTGCTTTTTGTGTTCATGTTTCTACCCATATTTTCAAACATACAGCCTGTAATCTGGATCTGCATGTCTGGTACTCTCGTTTTATTTTGTAATTATTCTGCAATGTTTCACACATACATGCACGCCTCAATACAGTCGCAGAGGATAAGCTAAGATCAGATTTCTGCGATGCAAACCGCCCTCAGTGCCTTCCGCACTGGTAATATACATGCCGGTACCACAGACAATGCATCTACCCCCATCTGCAAAAATGTCTCCGTCAATCTGGTATCCGCTGCCAGTTCCCCACAGAGACATACTTTGCAATTCTGCGCATGTCCTGCATCTACAATCATCTTTATCATTTTCAGAATTGCAGGATGATGATCATCATATTTCTTCTGTAAAAGCGGATTCTGACGATCCATGGCCAAGGTGTACTGAGTCAGGTCATTGGTTCCGATTCCCAGAAAATTCACCCGCTTCGCCAGTTCTTCCCCGATCATCACTGCTGCCGGAGTCTCCATCATAATTCCAGTCCGAATTTCCTTAAATGGTACACCTGCTGCCTTCAGCTCTTCTTTTACTTCCAACACCAGAGCTTCAACCTCATCCATTTCCTCTTCCGAACAGATCATAGGGTACATCATCCCCAGATTGCCATACCAGCTCGCACGGTAAATGGCACGGATCTGGGTTTTAAACAGGTTCTTCCGGTCCAGACTGAGACGGATTCCGCGATTACCCATGAGAGGGTTGGTTTCTACCGGAATTTCAAGGTAGGAAGCCTGCTTATCAGCCCCGAGATCGGCGGTGCGGATAACTACCAGGCGGTCGCCCATAGTCTCAGCAGTTTTTTTATATGCCTGAAAAAGTTCTTCTTCCCCGGGATAATTCTCCCTGCCAAGATACTGGAACTCGCTTCGCAGCAGTCCGATTCCCTTTGCCCCATAATAAAGGGCGCTGTTTAAATCATCCAGACTGCCAATATTCGCGTAGATTCCCACTTCACGTCCATCTTTCGTAATATCGCCCTTGTCTTTCAGCTTCAAAAGGGATTCCCGCTCTACCAGATCTGCTTTTCGGCGAATCTCGTATTCTTTTCGTACCTCATTATCCGGTTCCAGATAGATGGTTCCCGTATATCCGTCAATAATGGCAATGCTGTCTTCCCACTCTTCTTCTGACTGTGGAATCCCAATACCTGTAACACAGGGAATATCCATATTTTTCGCAAGGATCGCAGCGTGAGAGGTAGCAGAACCTTTGCGGGTGACAATACCCAGAAGCTTCTCCTTATCCATTTCCATCAGTTCTGCAAGAGAAAGGGCATCTGCTGCCAGAATGACTGGTTCCTCTCCCAGATCAATTTTGTTCTCATCTTCCCCGAGAATTTCCAGAAGGAGACTGGAGATGCGGCTTACATTGTGGATTCGTTCCTTTATGGTCGGATCGTTCAGCCTGGAAAAAGTACTCTGCATCTCATCTCTTGTGGTCTGCACTGCATAAGCAGCAGTCACCTTTTCCCCTGTGATCATACTCTGTACCGCACGGAGAAAGCTGCCAGAGCCCAGAAGCTCTGCCTGCTCCAGGATCTGGTTTGTTCCATTTTCCCCATTCACTTTCACAATTCTATCCAAAGGTTGGGGTTCCATATCCAATTCAGGATCAGCTGTGTCCATTTGCTTTTCTGACATTCTGTCATACTCTTCCTTCAAGGTCTGCATCACATGCCGACGAGCCACATCAAAATTCTTCAGTTCCTTTTTTACATCATCTGCCTGATGCTGTCGGATCTGATATTCACCTTTCCGATAAAACCTGATTTTCCCAATGGCAATCCCCGCAAAGGCGGAAGCTCCCTTGTATATTTCCATTTTGTTTCTCCTCTAAAAAACTCATTTATTTCTGTAAATAATAATCACACACTGGCGAAGCTTTGTCAATATCCGTGTTGTTCACTCTGTCCCCGGAAACATATATGTGCAAGCATTCTCCACCTCCAGCGACCTCTCTCCTTCCGCTGCAGTGCAATCCTGCCCGGTAGGACTTTTCTATTACATAAAAAAGAGCCTGCACAGTGATTTATCCGTTTTCCCCGAACAGCTCACTCACAGGCTCTTTCCCGATTTTATCCTTTTACTGGATTAATGCAATTCAATTAATCGCAGGCAGCCTTAAACTCAGTCCAGTTCTTATTATACTGTTCCTCAGCTTCCTGACTTACATTCTTAATACTCTCACCGCTTGTTACACTGTCCGGAACCACCAGGCTCTCGTCTACCAGCTCGTCTGCTGCCTTGTTGGTGCAGTAGTAACCGATATAATTGAAGCACTGTGCAGCAACCTCCGGTCTTAAAATATAATCTACAAACTGGTAAGCTGCATCTGCATTTGGAGCCTCGCTTGGAATAAACATTCCCATAACACCGAAGCCAAGACCTTCCTCCGGATAAACCACCTTCAGATCCGGGTTCTCTGCCAGAGCTGCAGTTACCTGGGAGGTGTAAAGGAACGCTACAGAAGCCTCTCCGTTCAGCAGTGCATTCTGGGTGTTGTCATCCTGAATCATACGCACATTGGGTGCCAGCTCTACCAGCTTTTCACCAGCTTCTGCAATGGTATCCACATCTTCTTCATTCATACTCTTACCCATGGTGAGAAGAGCAATGCCGTTGATCACACGGTAGTTGCCGATCAGCGCTATGCTGTCCTCCAGAGACGGATCCCACAGATCAGAATAGCCCTTAATGTCAAGATCAACCTCCTCCGGATCGTATACGATCAGCGGAATACCTGCACCATATGGTACGGTGTACTCGTCCTTCTCATCATAGAACTGTCCCTGATAAAGAGGATTGATGTTTCCCCAATTGGAGATTTTGTCTTTGTCAAGCTTGGTAGCAAGACCCTCTTCCACGATTTTCTCGAGAATGTAGTCATCTGCGATTACCACATCATAGTCTCCGCCTTTTGCCATGGAAACTTTCTCCAGCATGGTTTCGTCAGTGTCAAAGTTGGAATATACGATCTTACAGCCGGTTTCTTCCTCAAATCCGTCCAGAACCTCCTGCGGGAACATTCCTTCCCAGGTATAGAGGACCAGCTCGGAGTCAGCTGCGTATACAGGTGACAGACTGCCACAGATTGCTGTTGCAGCAAGAATTACCGCAAATACCTTTTTCTTCATAATCATTCTCCTCTTCTTCAAAAACACAGCCGGCTTCTGCCAGCCACGTTTCCGTTTTTATAAATTTCCATGTTTACTCTGCCTTGATCTTCGTCCACAGCTCCGCATATTTCTGCTTGATCTTCGGTTCCTGATAACGGAAGATCTCGCTGTTTGGATTTTCAAAATCCGGGATGTAGGAGGAAACGCCCTCATACTCTCCGGTGATCATAGTTTCGTAAACACTCTTTACAGGAGAAGTATAACCTACTTCTTCCGTATTGGAAAGAGCAGATTCTTCATTTAGCATAAAATTAATAAACTGATGGGCAAGCTCTGTCTCATTGCAGTCCCTCGTGATAACCATTGCATCATACCAGTTATTGGTTCCCTGGCTCGGTGTGAAGTAATCCATATTCGGATTTTCGCTTATAATATAAGAAGCATCTCCAGAATAAACAACTGCCATAGCCTTGTTTCCGGAAATCATATTGTCAATGACGTCATCACCTGCGTAAATCGGGTCCATGGTATTTCTCTGGTCAACCAGCCACTGGTAAGCTTCCTGAATCTGATTCTCATCTGTAGTATTCATGGAATATCCAAGAGCCTTCAGTGCGATCATAAAGGAATCCCGCTCAGAATCATACATGTAAATATTTCCTTTATATTTGGTATCCCTGAGAAGATCCCAGCCCTCCTGAAGATCTGCCGGATCAACCACAGTCGTATCATAAAGAATACCAACCGTTCCCCAGAAGTATGGACAGGAATAACGATTTCCCGGATCATAGCTTTTATTCATGACCTCATCCATCAGGCTGCCCTTATTCGGGATCAGATCCCAGTCAATATACTGTAAGTAATCCTCTTTAATCAGACGCTCGATCATATAATCCGAAGGGATCAGCACATCATAGGACTCACCGCCGGAAAGCTTGGTGTACATCATTTCGTTGGATTCGAAAGTTTCGTAAACTACTGTACAATTATATTCCTGCTCAAACTGTGTCAGAAGATCCAGATCCATATATTCTCCTGCATTATAAACCTTCAGGACATGGTTCTCCGCTGCACCGCCTCCGCACTTGATCAGTCCGAAGCCAAGGGCAAAAACCAGCAGAAGGGCGATCACACGCTGAATCTTTTTCGCATGCTTGCTGGCATGCTTTTCCAGGATCTTCGGAAGTACATTTGCGAAAACCATTACCAGCACAATGACTACGATTACGATGGTTGACAAAGCGTTGATGGTAGGGTTAATTCGCTTGGTCATGTTGTAAACCACGATGGAAATATTCTTTACACCGTTTCCGGATACAAAGTACGAAATTACGAAATCGTCAAAGGACATGGTAAACGCCAGCAGCGCACCGGCGAAAATGCCATCCTTGATCATGGGCACGATTACCTTGGTCAATGCCTGGAACGGAGTTGCTCCAAGGTCCATGGCTGCATTTGCCAGGTTCGGATCAAGGCTTCGCACCTTGGGATAAACACTGGTGATCACATATGGCATACAAAAAGAAATGTGCGCCAGCAGCATGGTAAAGTACCCTTTCCGGAAGCCCAGTGAAGAAAACAGAAGCATCAGTCCGATTGCAGTAACAATATCCGGGTTCAAAATGGGCAGGTTGTTGATATTTAAAAGTGTTTCCTTTAACACCTTCCTGGACTTGGAAAGACCAATTGCAGTGATGGTTCCCAGCACTGTGGAGATCACAGTTGCCAGGATGGCGATGGTCACAGACACGTAAACCGCTTTGCTGACTTCTGTATTGTGCAGCAGCTCTGTATACCATCTCATGGAGAATCCCGTAAACCTGGTCAGGGATTTGGAGGAATTAAAGGAAAAAATCATGGTCACCAGAATTGGCAGGTAAAAGAATACCAGACAGATGGCCACATAAAATCTCTGAAAAAAGCTTGTTTTTCTCTGCATGATATCCTCCTACTCTCCTTTTTCCTTATCCATCCGCTTCATCAGACTCATGGAGATCAAAATGATCACCGCCAGAATCATGGAAATGGCACTTCCGAAATTCCAGTCTCCAACTGAGATAAACTGGGACTCGATCAGGTTACCGATGAGCATATACTGTCCGCCGCCCAGAAGCTTCGGGATAACGAAGGAGGAAATGGCAAGAAGGAAAACCATCATAATACCATTTACCACCCCTGGCAGGGACAGCTTCCAGATTACCTTCCAGAAGGTCTGGAAACGGTTGGCTCCCAGATCGTAGGCTGCCTCGATCAGGGATTTATCCATTTTATTTAAGGATGTATGGATAGGAATGATCATAAAGGGCATAAAGTTGCAGATCAGGCCTACCATTACGGAAAAATCCGTATACATCATGCTGATAGGTCCCAGTCCGATTTTTGCCAGAAGGTTATTGATGATTCCGTTATCTGCAAGAAGATTCATCCACGCATAGGTACGAAGAAGCATGTTGATCCACATTGGAATGGTTACCAGCATAATGAGAAGTCCCTGGACTTTCTCAGAGCATCTCGCAATGATCAGGGCAAGGGGATAGCCAAGCACCAGACAGATAAAGGTGGTGAGAAGTCCCAGCCAGAAGGATTTCAGGATCACATTCAGGTAGGTAGCTTCCAGGAATTTGGCAAAATTCCCCCAGGTGAAGGAAAGTGTCATTACTTCATTTCCTTCTGTGGTGAACGCATACAGGGCAATGAGAAACAGTGGGATCACAAGGATAACAATTGCCCAGATAAAGTAAGGAATGATCAGGCGCTTAAACTGTTTCATCAATAAGCTCCCATTCTGTACATGACGTGAATGTCTTCCGGTCCGAATTTCAGTCCTACCTGGCGGCCCACTTCCGCATAATCGGTGGTCTGAACTTTATAGGTGCGCAGTTCTGTTTCTACGAGAATTTCGTAATGAACGCCTTTGAAGGTGACGTTTCGGACAACACCGTTGATTTTCGCCTGAGATGGTTCCACAATGTCAAGATCCTCAGGACGAAGCACAACCTCGATTTCTTCATTATCCTCAAAGCCTTTGTCTACGCATTCGAATTCAAATCCGTCAAACTGAACCAGATAATCTCTGATCATAATTCCTTCTATAATATTGGACTCTCCAATGAAGCTTGCTACGAAACGGTTTTCCGGCTCGTTGTAAATATCGGTAGGCGAACCGATCTGCTGAATTTCACCGTTATTCATAACGACCACAGTATCAGACATGGAAAGGGCTTCCTCCTGGTCATGCGTAACGTAAATGAAGGTAATTCCAACCTCCTGCTGGATTTTTTTCAGCTCGATCTGCATCTGTTTTCGTATTTTCGCATCCAGGGCGCCAAGAGGCTCGTCAAGAAGAAGGATTTTCGGCTCATTTACCAGCGCACGGGCAATGGCCACTCGCTGCTGCTGTCCGCCGGAGAGCAGGGTGACATCTCTTTTTTCGAAACCCTCCAGACCTACCATTTTCAGCATTCTGGTGACTTTCTGGGCGATCACGTCCTTGTCCACTTTTTTCAGATTCAGACCGAATCCAATGTTCTCTGCCACATTCAGATGGGGAAAAAGGGCATATTTCTGGAAAACGGTATTTACCTCTCTCTTATAGGGAGGCAGCTTGGAAATCTCAATTCCGTTAAACAGTACTTCGCCGCCGCTTGGCTCCTCGAAGCCTGCAATAATACGAAGGGTTGTGGTCTTTCCACAGCCACTTGGTCCCAGAAGGGTGAGAAACTCGTTCTCATAGATGTCCAGATTGATTCCGCGGAGAACCTGCTGGTCATCAAAGTTTTTTGTGAGGTTTTTCAACTCTATGAGTTTGTTCATTCGTGTGCTCCTTTCCGGTCACTGTCTGCATAACGTTCAGCAACCCTTTCCATTCCCCGGAATGTATCTGATCTCGCCTTGATTCCATGGATACAGTCCAGTAAGAAATATTCAATCCGCAAATCTACTGCGATCTCCGGCGCAGCTTTTTCACAAGGGAATATACAAGCAGAATTCCTACCGTAAAAGCCAGCATAATCGTACACAGGGCATTGATTTCCGGCGTGACACCGGTTTTGATCTGAGTGTACACCTTAATTGGCAAGGTAGACAATCTCGGACCGTTAATAAAAATACTGATTACCACGTCGTCCATGGACATGGCAAAGGCAAGCAATGAGCCGGACGCAACAGCTGGCATGATCAGTGGCAGCGTAACGTCAAGAAAGGCTCTCATGGAAGTAGCTCCAAGATCCCGGGCAGCTTCCTCAAGGGAAGGATCCATGCCCACAAGTCTGGCTTTTACTTCCATCAATATATAAGGAATGCAAAATACCGTATGTCCGATCAGCAGAGTAAGCATTCCGAAGGGCAGGTTCAGCATGTAGAAAAATGCCATCAGCACCATACCCAGAATAATTTCCGGTATCATAAGGGGCAAAATGGAAATGTACTCCAATGCGCCTTTTGTTTTCCAGTGAATCCGTGACAGGCCTACAGCGCCTAAAGTTCCGATAACTGCTGAAACCGCGCAGCTGGCCACGCCAAGGATCAGGCTGTTTACCAGTGCTTCCATCATGGCACTGTCTGCGAAAAGCTTTTCGTACCACTGGAGGGAAAATCCGGTGAGACGGACAGGCAGCTTGGACTCATTGAAGGAGAAAATGATGACTACGGCTACTGGGAGGTACATTAAGAAGAAAATGATACCAAGGTATATCTTCTCAAAGCGGGTGCTCCGTTTCATGCCAAAGCCTGTATTTCTCTTCTTTCCAAACTTTTTAACTAATGTACCGTTTTTAGCCTCGGCGCCTTCACCTTGCATTTTCGGATTCAGCACTTCTATTTCATTATTTTGTGTTTTTATCATCCCAGCCCCTCCACTTCTTTCGCATTGGTGACCTTGCGGTATAGCAGAATCATCAAAGTGGTAAGGATCATCATGATCACTGCCAGAGCTGCCGCAAAGGGCCAGTTATTTCCCCGGGTCATCTGATCCTGTATCAGGCTACCTACCAGCACAACTTTGTTTCCGCCCAGGATATCTGCTATGAAAAACAGTCCCATAGATGGAATAAAGGTAAGGATCACACCGGACAAAAGTCCTGGCAGGGTCAGCTTAAAGCTCACTGTCCAGAAGGCCTTCGCCTTACCTGCCCCCAGATCACGGGCAGCTTCTACCAGTGACCAGTCCAGTTTTTCCGCACTGGAATATACTGACAGAATCATAAATGGCAATAACACATATATCATACCAATGACGATTGCCGGGTAGCTGTACATGATTTTCAGCGGCTTCTCGATCAGGCCAAGCTTTTTCAGCACAAAATTCAGAACGCCTTTTTTCTGAAGGATGATGATCCAGCCGTAAAGTCTGATCAGGGAATTTACCCAGAAGGGAAGCATAAGAAGAAGCATAGCTTTCTTTTTACCGCCTGCTGGTAATTTCGCCATAAAATAGCCAAAGGGATATCCGATCAGGGTGATAAAAACAGTACTTGTAATGGCCAGCTGGAAGGACTGGACAAAGGTGTCCAGGTACACTGGTTCCAAAATATTCCTGTAATTATCCAGTGTAAAAATCCACTGTACACCGTGGACTTCTCCGGGAGTGGCAAAGCTTAAGGCAACCATATAGATAAGAGGACAAGCCACAAAAATCAGGGTAAAAATGTAGAGTGGCAGAATCATCCAGATGGTGGCGCGGGTATGCCTGGTGGATGCAGCACTCTTGCTATTGCCGCGGATATTCTTTACAGGCGCAGATTCCTGGCTGTTGCCGCGGCTGTTCTTTACAGGTGCAAATTTCCGGCTGTTGCCACGGCTGTTACTGAGACCGCCCATCACTGAATTCCTCCTGACATATCAGCAGGCTCTTTCGTCTTAAACTCCCGATCTACTACAATTGCATTTCGCGGATCAAAATACCATTTTATCTGCTGACCTGGCTGAATGTTTGCATTCATGCCAAACCGGCTGGCTGTGATTTCTGTGCCGTCAGCCAAAGCAAGCAGAACTCGCAGCTGACCTGCAGCGAAATTCTTCTCCTTCACAGTTGCGTGAAGATGTCTGCCAGTTCCCTCAGCTTCATTTTGCTCAACTACATTTTCCATTTCAGCTTCATCCAGCAGAATATTTTCGCTTCTCACAGCCAGGGTAAGCTGCTCTCCCACCTTTACAATCTCTTCTGTATAAACGGAAACAGTGTCATTACCTATTTGAACCTGTGCATAAGAACCATTTATTTCTACAACTTTTCCTTTTAAAATATTGGCATTTCCCACAAAGGTTGCCACATAACTTGTCTTCGGATGGTTGTAAATCTCATCCGGAGTGCCGATCTGCTCAAATTGCCCCTGATTCATTACCACGATCCGGTCGGACATATTAATGGCCTCTTCCTGGTCGTGGGTGATATAGATAAAGGTAATTCCAAGCTTCTTCTGCAGTCGCTTCAGTTCCAATTGCATCGTCCGCCGAAGCTGCAGATCCAGAGCTCCGAGAGGCTCGTCCAGAAGCAGTACACGTGGATTATTTGCCAATGCTCTTGCAATGGCTACACGCTGCTTCTGTCCGCCGGAGAGCTCCGCAGGTTTTCGTTTCTCGAAGCCTTCCAGCTGAACCAGCTCCAGCATTTCCTTAACCTTTTTCTTTATATCCGCTTTTGGTACTTTTCGTATTTTCAGACCATACCCGATGTTATCCGCCACGTTCATATGGGGAAAAAGGGCATAGTTCTGAAATACCGTGTTCACATCTCTCTGGTTTGGCTCCAGATTCGTCACATCTTCCCCCTCCAGCCATACACTTCCGCTATCCGGCTGCTCAAGTCCTGCGATGATGCGAAGAGTGGTCGTCTTGCCGCAGCCGGAAGCACCCAGCAAGGTGACGAATTCCCCCTGATCAATTTGCAGATTGATTCCCTGTAGAACATATTCTTCTGATGTAAAACTTTTTTTCAGATTTCTTAATTCAAGAAATGAGTCAGACATTTGTCTCCTCCTTTCTGGAGCGTGTTTGAAAATTATTCCTGCAGGCTTCCACAAATTGTGACACGCATTTTGAAGAAAGCCTTTTTTAACACGCTCGGCTGTAATGTTAAGTGAAGTACGAAAAAAATACGGGATACCCCTATAGCCATACATTCAGAAAATCTCTATATAAACACGGTGCATGTTTATATAGCGCCATTACTGTATATTGCTATATCGGTAACCCGTATTCCCATATAATTCTTCAAAAAAAGGTACAACTTTTCTAAAAAGCCTGGGGCGGAATAACCTGACATGTACCTCATCTCCTTTGTTTGCAATCAAAGTGTATTCTATCATAGAATGAATCATTTGAAAACAGTTATTTTCCCATTGATAACATATTTTTTCATTTTCATTTAACAGATCAGGAGCAGAACCAAATTGGCTCTGCTCCCTTGCAAAATATTATCCAATATTATATTTTTTACGTATTTCTTCTTTATCTTCTTCAGAAATTTTAAGTGCATCCATAGCCTGATCCACAGACCAGTTCATTGTTTCTGTAAGAGTTTTAATTGAAGAAACCAAACTCTCGCAAACTCCTTTTTCATAATTTCTCTGTGCTACATCGTCAAGAACATGTCCCACATCTGTTACCTCACTTTCTAAATCCATTTCCATTTGGATTCCAAAATCGTCCTGCAAAATCATCCTTTTCTCTGAAGCATTCCGTTTATCTGAAAGTAAAACTTCCAACATTCGCAGGATGCCAGACGCTTCTTTATCATATGCATCCCCAAGGCATATAATCACATTTGTCAGAAGATCGTAATTTTCTTCTTTTTCATGTACATTTCCTATCATATTTTCTTCTTTTACAGAATACCGATTAATTGTATTTTTTCGGTAATTTGGAGGATTTATACATATGAATACGTTATATACCTTCTTTATCTTTTCGTAATGTGAGTTTGTAAAAACTGTTCCATACTGTGAAGAAACCATCCTACAGCAATAATAAATGCTACGCTTAATGATGGGATACCCAGGATAATAATTATTCTAAGGTTCCACATTAATGATCAGACTCAATCGATTGTCAGTACCTGGTATCAATGCACTAAAGCGAATATCATAGGTTACTGTTCCTTCCGCTATGGTCGTATCTTCAGTAGATAGTCCTTTTATCAATTCGGGAGTTTCTTCATCCGGATATACTGGAATTTCAGAAACATACAAATCTCCTTCTATGTATTTCTCTGCAATTTCCTGTATTGTACACTCCCTGTACTCCTGCAGACAGCTTTTCATAATCCATGCAAGAATAATCTTGTTTGATAATAATTTCTTACATGCGTTATCATACGCTGCCTTTTCTCCTGCGGTAGAAAGCATTTTTGACAATTTGTTTGGTACTTTCATTCACCACAAGCCTTTCTTTATGAACTTTATCTACATTTTTATAATAACACATACTGCGTTCTTAAATCTATAAAACTTTTATTAAAAATATTAACTGCCTTTCTTTATTCACACTATCCATTTAAAGATATTTATTGAGCTTTTTCCAACACCATGATACAATAGCTTCAAGGGTTTTTACTACATTTGAGGAGGTTTTCCATGAAAGAAATTACAGCTGTAAAAATTAATCCAACAGATTTTGCTCCCTTTGGCAACTACTGTTCCATGACTGAGCCGGAAGGTTATCCTTTACAGGGCGAAATCCACAAATTTTATCCGGATCGTATCTCAGGTACCTGTATGGGAAGTATGGGATTTTCTCCCATTGCCGTACGCAAAGATGAGCGAATCGTTAAGATGGCAGAATACCACACAACCACCTGGGAAGGCATTGTAGCTCTGGATGATGATATGATCATTCATGTTGCTCCTGCATCTGCCGGTACGCCAGTCCCGGAACTTACAAAGGCCTTCATTGTTCCCAAAGGACATATGGTAAAGATCAATGCTGCTATCTGGCATTTATGTCCTCTGCCGGTAAACAACGATGTCCTTCATGCAATGATCATTTTACCGGAATGTACTTATGCAAATGACTGTACGGTAGTTGAGTTTGAGGAAAAAGACTGGTTTAAAATCGTATAATCAGAATTTTCTCCCACGATAAATCAGAATTTTTACCCAAGATTTTCTTGACAAATGGCTGCTTATAACTTAAAATATTTTTTGTGTCTGATAAGTGTATAAATTTTTATACACTTATCATTCCATAAGCTGGAATAGCTCAGTCGGTAGAGCACTTCACTCGTAATGAAGGGGTCGTGAGTTCGAGTCTCATTTCCAGCTTTTTTTATTTGCATCAATCGGATATTTCTGATCTGCTTCGCTACTTGCTTATTGTAAAAAGATTCAAAAAGACTGCATTCCTCACATCTGAAATTCAGATATGTAAATACAGTCTTTTTTGCTATTTTATTACTTATTGGCTATTTATTTCTCATTTGCTATTTCTGTCTGCTTTGTTATTGTCATTTTTTACTGTGGCTCTTTTCTTCACTGTTTCTGCCTTTTTCTCTGCCTTGACAGCTTCTTCTACTTTCGTAGCTTTTTCTTCCTTTACTGACTTCTTTGCTGGAGTTTTTGCCTTCACAGTCCTTACCAGTTTTCCTGCAGTCTTATCTTTCGCAGTCTTATTTTTCGCAGTTTTCGCTGCGGTCACTTTCTTCCTGGCTGGGGCTTTCCCGGGAGTGCAGCTGTAAATGCTCACACCAAGTGCCGGCAGCTTCACCTTAATAGAATACTCCCGTTCATCGCACTCTTCTGCTTTTGCTGTCTTCACACGAGAATTCACTACACCCTCTCCGCCGAATTCTGCTGCATCGCTATTAAAGATTTCTTTATATTTCCCTGCAAAGGGCACGCCCACCTGGTAATTCTCGTAGGGTATTGCGGCGAAATTACAGATTACAAGCAGCGTTTCCTCTGGTTTCTCTGTCTTACGCAGGAAAGTGATCACATTCTCCTCGTATTTCATCAGCTGAACCCACTCAAATCCGTCATACTCATCATCCATCTGATAAAGAGCAGGCGAACTCTTATAAAGGGTATTCAACGCCTGAATGCATTTGGCAAGTCCCTCCGGCATATCAGTCCCCGGTGCCATCATTTTACAGCCAGGATGCACCATCATATAGGAATAAGCCTCTCTCACCTGAGCCAGCTTCTGCTTCTCATTTCCTGGCAGCTTCGCCATAAATTCTTCCAGACTTCCTACGTCTCTGCTTCCAAGTGTAAGAATATAATGCTCAGAATATGCGTATAAGGTGGACAAAGTCAGCTGATCATGATAATTCTTCCGCAAAATCGGATCCACAGACAGATAAAAGAGGAAATCTCTTGTCCATCCGCCACTCCACTTATAATCAAATCCAATGTGATCATTCTCCACACTGTCAGTCAGCTCTGGCCACAGACCATCCTCCTGTGCGATCAGAAGTGCCCCTGGATCACGCTTCTTCAAAATAGAATTCAGATGCTTCAGAAATTCAATGGCTTGAAGATTCTCATTGGAGCCATACATATTCGGCGTCCATCCATCCTTTCTTCCATAATCCAGATAAAGCATGGCATCCACATCATCCATACGAAGACCGTCCACATGGAAAACCTCCAGCCAGAAACAGGCATTGGAAATCAGGAAATCCATTACCATAGGGCTGTCATAATTATAAAGCATGGTGCCCCACATCGGGTGGACTGCCATTTCCAGGTCTTTCACTTCATAAAGGGGCGTTCCGTCAAATTTCTCCAGACCGCCTGCGTATCTCGGGAACTGAGCCGGTAACCAGTCAAGGATCACGCCTATTCCCACCTGATGAAGCTCATCTACCAGCGCTGCAAATTCTACTGGTGTGCCATAACGTGTGCTGACTGCAAAGTATGCAGATGTAGGGTATCCGTCTGAGCCATCCTCCAGAAATTCCATAACCGGATGAAGTTCCACATGAGTATATCCCTTTTCTTTCGCAAAAGCCACCAGCTCTTTTCCTGATTTCCACTGTCCCAGACTTGTCTCATAAATGGAAACCGGCTGCCTGCGGTCATCGTATTTCTTACGTTCAGCCATCCAGCTGCTGTCGTTCCATGTAAAATCAGAAACATCTGCCACAACAGAATTCCACAACGGTGCAGGCTGGGTTCTGTTTCCATAAGGATCTGCCTTCTGAAGGAGCACATCCCCTTTCGCCTTAATTTCATAACGATAGGCATCTCCCGCCTTTACTCCCGGGATAAACAATTCATAAATACCTGACATAGGCATCTTATGCATAGGGAGTGCTCTGCCATCCCAATTATTAAATTCACCAACCACACTTACCCGAACTGCATTTGGCGCCCACACTGCGAAATGAGTGCCTGCTACCCCATTCATCACCATGGGATGTGCGCCCATTTTCTTATATGCCTCATAATAAACGCCGCCAAGAAAAGCCCTCTCATCATCCTCTGTAAGAAGCCCGCCGAAAGCATAAGCGTCCTTAAACTTCTTCGTCTCTTTCTCAAATTCTATCTGAAATTCGTAATCCGGAATCTTTCTTCCCGGGATCAGCACTGCATAATAACCAGCCTCGTCCTCCAGCTCCATTTCATATTTCTTGCGCCCTATAACCACTGCCGCAGCTCTGGCTTCCGGAAAAAAGCCCTGTATCAGTACACCATCCGGTGTCAGTCTGGGTCCCATCACATCTCTTGGCGCTGTCTCTTCCCCGTATACAACCGCTTCAATTTCTGGCCAGTCCATATAATCATATACTGTTTTGCTCATAAGTCTCTCCATTTCCCCGCCAATTTTCACGGACTGTCGGATTTCCAGAAAATATGTTAATATTGTTATAATTTTCCCGTCGATCCGACCATAATTTTGATATTTCTATTTTACCATTTTAAGCGGGAAAAAGAAAGAAATTTGTTTGACAAATACACCCCTCTGCGTTAAATTATTGGTATATGATTTTGAAAACACCTAAGGAGGATTTTTCAATGAGTAATCGAAACTACGACGTGACTGCACTTGGCGAGCTTCTCATCGATTTCACCGAGAATGGAACCAGCGCGCAGGGCAACCCAATCATGGAAGCGAACCCGGGCGGAGCTCCATGTAATGTTCTGGCTATGCTTGAGCGCCTTGGCAAGAAAACCGCTTTTATCGGAAAAGTTGGAAAGGATATGTTCGGAAACCAGCTGAAGGCTGCTGTGGAAGAAGTTGGAATTGATACAAGAGCTCTTATTATGGATGAAGAAGTACATACCACACTGGCATTTGTCCACACCTATCCGGATGGAGACAGAGACTTCTCCTTCTATCGTAATCCAGGTGCTGACATGATGCTGACAAAGGATGAGGTTCCGGATGACCTGATCCGCGACTCCCGTATTTTCCATTTCGGAACTCTCTCTTCTACCCATGAGGGCGTACGTGAAGCTACACGTCATGCCATTGAGGTAGCAAAAGAAGCCGGCTGTATCATCACCTTTGACCCCAATCTGCGCCCGCCACTCTGGAAATCCCTTGAGGATGCCCGTGTCGAGATTGAGTACGGTCTTACCAAATGTGACGTTCTGAAGATTTCTGACAACGAAGTGGAATTCCTTTTCGATACCACAGACTACGACAAGGGTGCTGCACTGATCGAAGAGAAATATCACATTCCGCTGGTTCTTATCACCATGGGTAAAGACGGAAGCCGCGCTTATTATAAGGGACGCCGCGTAGAATGCGCTCCATTCCTTCAGGAGCACACCATTGAGACCACAGGTGCCGGAGACACCTTCTGTGCCAGCATCCTGAACTATGTTCTGGAGCACGGTCTGGAAGACCTCTCCGACGAGAACCTGATGGAAATGCTTACCTTCGCAAACGCAAGCGCATCTCTTATCACTACCCGCAAGGGTGCTCTCCGCGTGATGCCAACTCGCGAAGAGGTTGAGGAATTTATTGCAGAAAGTGGCAGATAATCCACATAAAAAATAAAACATATAAACAATAAAAACAGGAATTCCTAACTAGAAAGAATTAGTTATTCCTGTTTTTATTATTAAAATATTTTTTATTCTTTTATTAAACATTCAGGTTGTGTTCCTTTAGCAGAACTGTTATAATTGTTATATGGGTGTTGCCATAACGGTAGGCGGTTAGTCCTTCAACAGAGGGACTGTGACCCTCTGATTACATAGAAACCCGTAAGGGAATTCAGTGGAAAGGAGGGCTAAGCCAATGAGTATTGTTGACCTTATAGCAGTTGTAAGCTTCGGCTTAACCTGCTTTACAATAGGATACACATTGGGTAAAGATGTAAATAATACACAAAAATAGCCGCCCTGTCTGTAAACTAAGCGGCAATTTTTGCTAACCAGTATATGGACTAACCGTCTATCGGCAACACTCTTTTTCTATACTTATATTAACATTCTGTTGTCTTAATGTCAATTATCTGTATTCGAATTTATTTCACCACGCGAACCTTTGAAACACCCTCAATAGCCTTCAGTGCATCCAGTGCCTCTGCGGAAGCAGCACTCTCCAGATCGATCAGAGTATACGCATACTCACCTTTACTCTTGTTGGTCATGTCTGCAATGTTCAGGCCCTCAGCACCAAGGATCTTGGTCAGCTGGCTGATCATGTTAGGAATGTTCTTATGTGTAATGGCAATACGTCCTACTGCTACGCAGGTACCCATATCACAGTTCGGGAAGTTTACGGAGTTTTTGATATTACCATTCTCAAGGAAATCACGAACCTCCTTCACAGCCATAACTGCACAGTTCTCCTCAGATTCCTCTGTGGATGCTCCAAGATGAGGAGTTACCAGAATGCCCTCATGACCTGCAACTGTATGGTTGGCAAAGTCTGTTACATACTTTTTCACCTTGCCACTGTTCAGCGCCTCAATCAGCGCATCCTCGTCAACCAGAAGGTCACGGGCAAAGTTCAGAAGTACAACACCGTCTTTCATCTTATCAAAAGCCTCTTTGTTGATCATCTTCTTTGTGGAATCCAGAAGCGGTACATGTACAGTGATATAATCGCACTTGCTGTAAATCTCATCTAAGCTCTTGCTGTGCTTAATAGTACGGGAAAGATTCCATGCTGCATCGATGGAAATGTATGGATCATATCCATAAACCTCCATTCCAAGGGAAGCTGCTGCATTTGCCACCATGCTTCCGATAGCACCAAGACCGATGATACCAAGCTTTTTGCCCATGATCTCACAGCCTGCAAACTGTTTCTTCTGTTTCTCAGCAAGCTTATCAATATCTTCCTGGTCTTTTTCTCTCTGTACCCACTCAATACCTCCCACAATGTCACGGGAAGCAAGAAGCATACCGGCAAGAACCAGCTCCTTTACACCATTTGCATTGGCTCCAGGAGTATTAAATACAACGATACCTTTCTCTGCACACTCTTTCACCGGAATGTTATTGACTCCGGCACCGGCACGTGCGATCACAGCAACACTCTCCGGCAGCTCCATGTCATGCATCTTGGCACTTCTTACAAGAACTGCCTGGCAGTCATCCAGAGTATCTGCTTTTTTATAATTATCATCAAAAATGTCCAGGCCTTTCTGGGCAATAGGATTCAGGCAATGATACTGAAACATCAGGCATTTTCCTCCTCAAACTTTTTCATGAATGCAACCAGCGCTTCCACGCCAGCCTTTGGCATTGCATTGTAAATGCTTGCTCGCATACCGCCAACAGTTCTGTGGCCTTTCAGGTTCACAAGACCTGCCTTGGCAGCCTCAGCAACGAATTTCGCATCCATCTCTTTATCTCCTGTTACAAAAGGAACATTCATAAGAGAACGGTCTTTCGGAACAACGGTGCCATGGAAAAGCTTGCTGGAATCAAGGAAATCGTAAAGGATCTTGGCTTTCTCCTCGTTGCGTTTCTTCATCTCTTCCAGACCGCCCATTTTCTTCAGCCATTTGAAAACTTTACCGCATACGTAGATGCAATATGCATTCGGTGTATTATAAAGGGAACCAGCATCTGCATGTGTCTTATAGGTAAGCATGGTAGGTGTTCCCGGAAGAACATCCTCTGTGATCAGATCTTCGCGGATAATGGCGATTACCATACCTGCAGGTCCGATGTTCTTCTGAACGCCGCCATAGATAATACCATATTTGCTTACATCAACCGGCTCGGAAAGGAAACAGGAGGATACATCTGCCACAAGTGTTTTGCCCTTTGTATTTGGAAGCTCTTTGAACTTGGTTCCATAAATGGTGTTGTTCTCACAGATATAAACATAGTCTGCATCCGGACTGATCGGCAGATCGCTGCAATCCGGAATGTAGGAGAAAGTCTTATCCTCGGAAGAAGCAATCTTGTTTGCTTTTCCGTACTTCTGTGCTTCCTGGTATGCTTTCTTTGCCCACTGACCGGTTACAATGTAGTCAGCCACCTTATTTTTCATAAGGTTCATTGGGATCATGGCAAACTGCTGGGAAGCGCCGCCCTGAAGGAAAAGTACCTTATAGTTATCCGGAATATTCATCAGTTCACGAAGATCCTTCTCAGCTGTGTCAATGATTTCCTGGAATGCAGCACTTCTGTGGCTCATTTCCATAACGGACATGCCGGTACCATTGTAATCCATCATTTCATCTGCGACTTCTTTCAACACCTCTTCCGGAAGGACCGCCGGTCCTGCGGAAAAATTGTACACTCTGCTCATTTCTTCACATCCTCCTCATCAAATACCTCGTCTAAACTTGCTCCTGCAGGAACCATAGGATATACGCTTAAATCCTGGTCGATCCAGCAATCGAGAACTACCGGACCCTCTGATGAAAGCGCCATCTTAAGTGCAGGCTCTACTTCTTCCATCTTCGTAACGCGGATTGCTTTTGCTCCCATTGCTTCAGAAACTTTCACGAAGTCCACACCATCATTTAAGATGGTCTGAGAATATCTTTGTTCATAGAACAGAGTCTGCCACTGACGTACCATTCCCAGAACATGATTGTTCAGAATGATCTGGACAAGAGGTTTGCCGCAGCGAACTGCCGTGGCGATCTCGTTCATGTTCATACGGAAACAGCCGTCTCCTGCTATATTTACCACGGTTTTGTCCGGGCAGCCCATCTTTGCTCCGATTGCTGCGCCAAGGCCGTAACCCATGGTGCCAAGCCCTCCTGATGTCAGGAAGGTTCTCGGCTCCTTAAATTTGAAATACTGGGCAGCCCACATCTGGTGCTGTCCTACATCTGTGGAAACGATTGCATCTCCACCTGTCAGTTCATAAAGCTTCTGGATCACGTAAGGTCCGGTAAGCTGGGAATGATCGTAATTTAAGGGATATTTTTCTTTCATATCCTGAATATGCTGTACCCATTCATCATGGCGCTTCTCCGGGATTTTCACAAGGAGAAGCTTCAGCACTTCCCTCAGATCTCCGATCACGGAGGCATCAACTGCAATATTCTTGTTGATCTCCGCTGCATCTACATCGATCTGCAGGATCTTTGCCTTCGGCGCGAAGGTCTTTGTATCTCCTGTCACACGGTCGCTGAAGCGTGCACCAAGAGTGATCAGAAGATCACACTCGCACATTGCGTAGTTGGAAGTTTTGGTTCCATGCATTCCAACCGGACCTGTGTAAAGCTCATCCTCTCCGGAAAAAGCCCCTTTTCCCATAAGGCTGTCGCAGACCGGAGCCTGGATCTTGTGGGCAAGTGCACGGACTTCTTCAGATGCATCTGCGATCACAGCACCGCCGCCAACAAAAATAAATGGCTTTTTCGCTGCTGCGATCATCTGGGCTGCTGTATCCACATCCTTCGGACGGATGGTGTCAACCTTCGGCTCTACGGCTGTGATGGTGTGACGGATATATTCACATTTTGCTGCGGTTACGTCCTTTGGCACATCTACGAGTACCGGACCAGGACGACCGCTTTTGGCGATGATAAAAGCTTTGCGGATGGTGTCTGCAAGCTTTGTTACATCTTTGACAATATAGCTGTGTTTTGTCACAGGCATTACAATGCCTGCGATATCAACTTCCTGGAAGGAATCTTTTCCAAGAAGGGCAGTTCCAACATTACAGGTAATTGCTACCACAGGAACAGAGTCCATACACGCGGTGGCAATTCCGGTTACCAGGTTGGTTGCACCTGGGCCGGAAGTTGCCAGACACACTCCGACCTTTCCTGTCGCACGGGCGTAACCGTCTGCCGCGTGGGAAGCTCCCTGCTCATGGGAAGTAAGTACATGTTTAATTTTATCACTGTATCGGTAAAGGGCGTCATAAACGTTCAGAATAGCTCCGCCTGGATATCCGAAAACGGTATCCACACTTTGCTCCAGCAAACATTCTATGATGATCTCCGCTCCTGTAAGCTGCAATTTCATTTCCTCCTGGTATATTATACTGTAAAAATCCCTGACATTTGCTATGAAAGAACCATGCTTTCATGAACCATAATTCCATTCACATGTCCGGATAAGAATCTTATTATTTTGCTTTCGGAACCTCGAGGATCGCACCGCGGTTTCCGGAAGTAACCATTGCTGCATATCTTGCCAGGTATCCGGTTGTAACCTTCGGCTCTCTCGGCTGCCATTTTGCTTTTCTTGCTGCAAGCTCTTCATCAGAAACCTTCAGTTCCAGCTTCAGTTCCGGAATATTGATGCTGATGATATCCCCTTCCTCAACAAGGGCGATGGGACCGCCTACTGCTGCCTCTGGTGAAACATGTCCGATGGAAGCGCCTCTGGATGCACCACTGAAACGTCCATCTGTAATAAGGGCTACAGAAGAACCAAGTCCCATACCTGCGATTGCAGAGGTAGGATTCAGCATTTCTCTCATTCCAGGACCACCCTTCGGTCCTTCATAACGGATGACAACAACGTCACCTTCTACGATCTTGCCGCCTTTGATTGCTGCGATTGCGTCTTCCTCGCAGTCAAAAACTCTTGCAGGTCCTTCATGAACCATCATCTCCGCAACAACTGCAGAACGTTTTACAACGCTTCCGTCTGGTGCAAGATTGCCCCGAAGTACAGCAAGTCCGCCTGTGGTGCTGTATGGATTGTCGATCGGGCGGATTACTTCCGGGTTCAGGTTTACACAGTCCTTGATATTCTCGCCTACTGTTTTTCCGGTTACAGTCATGCATTCTGTGTGAAGGAGTCCCTTCTTATTCAGCTCGTTCATAACTGCGTATACGCCGCCTGCTTCGTTCAGGTCTTCCATGTAAGTCGGGCCTGCCGGTGCAAGGTGGCAGATGTTCGGAGTCTTTGCACTGATTTCATTTGCAAAGCTGATATCAAAATCCCAGCCAATCTCATGTGCGATTGCCGGAAGATGAAGCATACTGTTTGTGGAACAGCCAAGAGCCATATCTACAGTAAGGGCATTCAGAAGTGCCTCTTTCGTCATAATATCTCTTGGACGAATGTTGCGGCGGTACATTTCCATAACCTGCATTCCTGCATGCTTTGCAAGACGGATACGCTCAGAATATACAGCCGGGATGGTTCCGTTTCCTTTCAGTCCCATACCAAGAACCTCAGTAAGGCAGTTCATGCTGTTTGCAGTGTACATACCGGAACAGGAACCGCAGGTCGGACATGTTTTGTTCTCACACTCAGTCAGGCCTTCCTCTGTAAGCTTGCCTGCTGCGTAAGCACCAACAGCCTCAAACATGCTGGAAAGGCTTGTCTTGTGTCCGTTTAAGTGACCAGCCAGCATCGGGCCTCCGCTTACGAATACGGTAGGAACGTTGATTCTGGCTGCTGCCATCAAAAGTCCCGGTACGTTCTTGTCACAGTTCGGGATCATAACAAGAGCGTCAAACTGGTGAGCCAGTGCCATGGCCTCTGTGGAATCTGCGATCAGGTCTCTTGTTACAAGGGAATATTTCATACCGATATGTCCCATTGCAATACCATCACAGACAGCGATTGCAGGGAACATGACCGGAGTTCCTCCAGCCATTGCCACGCCAAGCTTTACAGCCTGTGCGATTTTATCCAGGTTCATGTGGCCTGGTACAATCTCATTGTAGGAACAAACGATTCCTACTAATGGACGCTCCATTTCTTCTTTTGTCATTCCAAGGGCATTGAACAGGGAACGGTGAGGTGCCTGCTGTGTGCCTGTTTTTACTGCGTCACTTCTCATAACTTGTATCTCCTTTTTGCTTCATAGCCGGGAAAAATGATCCATTTGCTTTTTGTTTATTTCGAATTCTAAATTTCCTTAGCGATCAGGTCACCCATCTCTTTCGTTCCAACCAGAGTGCATCCCTCAGACATAATGTCACCGGTACGGTATCCGGCAGTCAGAACCTTCTGTACAGCAGTCTCAACTGCATTTGCTTCCTCATCCAGATCCAGGGAAAAACGAAGCATCATGGCTGCGGAAAGGATGGTTGCGATCGGGTTGGCCTTATTCTGACCTGCAATATCAGGTGCAGAGCCATGGCTTGGCTCATAAAGACCAAATTTTGTCTCGTTCAGGCTGGCAGAGGAAAGCATTCCGATAGATCCTGTCACCATGCTGGCCTCATCAGAAAGAATATCGCCGAACATATTCTCAGTGAGAATAACATCAAACTGCTTGGGATCTCTCACCAGCTGCATTGCACAGTTGTCAACCAGCATATGCTCAAGAGTAACTTCCGGGTAATCCTTCGCTACCTCTTCTACTACTTTTCTCCAAAGTCTGGAGGAATCCAGAACATTTGCCTTGTCAACGCTTGTTACTTTTTTGCGGCGTTTCATGGCAATGTCAAATGCCTTGATGGCAATTCTGCGAATCTCGTTTTCGTTGTAGGAAAGGGTATCGATGGCTTTCTTTACACCGTTCTCTTCTACTGTTTTTCTTTCGCCAAAATAAAGACCGCCTGTAAGCTCTCGTACGATGATCATGTCAAATCCGTCTCCAATGATCTCATCGCGAAGAGGGCATGCTGCACGAAGTTCGTTGTATAAATATGCAGGGCGAAGGTTTGCAAAAAGATTCAGTGCCTTACGAATGGCAAGAAGTCCTGCCTCCGGGCGTTTGGATGGCTCCAGCTTATACCATGGGGATGTCTTGGCATCTCCACCGATAGAGCCCATAAGAACTGCATCAGAAGCTTTCGCTGTAGCGATTGCCTCGTCTGTAAGCGGTACTCCATGTACATCAATGGAAGCTCCGCCTAAAAGTACTTCAGAATAAGAAAAAGTATGTCCATATTTCTCACATACTTTGTCCAGAACTTTTTTTGCTTCTGCAACGATTTCCGGACCGATTCCGTCTCCGGGGATCAGTGAAATGTTGTAATTCATAATAATTTCCTCTCCTTCGTTTCTGAATGCCAGCGGAAAATCACCTCTCGCCTGACACCAATGGATAATTGTTATTATAATAACGCACTTTCTTTAATATTTCAACATGTTAAAGTAAAAAACTGTCAAAAAACTGCCTTTTTCCCATTCTCAAAAAACATTCACGGAAGAAAAAAGGCCCCATCCCTTTATGGAATGAAGCCTGTTCTTAGTTTCTGTCATATTCGGATGAATCTGATTATGCAGAAGCCTGCTCTGCTTTCTCAACTTCGGCAATTGCCTGTTTCCTCATAGGGATACGGCAGTTCTTATTGTTACCGAACTCTACGATCACGTCTTCTTCTGTCATGTCGATGATGACACCGTAGAAGCCGCTTGTAGTTACAATACTGTCACCTACAGCCATATCGCTGAGCATCGCCTGTACTCTCTTCTGCTCTTTCTTCTGAGGTCTGATCATCAGAAAATACATAATACCGAAAAGTACAACCAGCCATACGATGGTAAATCCCATACTCATTCCGCTTGATGCGTCCATTTGCTATTCCTCCTGTATCTTACTATCACGCCCTGTCTTTTTCACCAGCGCATTATAGTATATAATACACAAAATAATTTGATTCTTCAAGTATTTTTCCGATTTTTTATATTAATTTCATTTACTATATCTGCTGTTAATTTTTCCCTCTTCAAAACCAGCCAGTCGCATTTCTTTATATTCTGCAAAATTGCCCTGATCCAGTGCATCCCTGATTTCCTCCATCAGGTGATTGTAGAAGTAAAGATTGTGAAGCACGCAAAGGCGCATTCCCAACATTTCTTTCGCTTTCAGAAGGTGGCGGATATAGGCTCTGCTGTAATGCTGACAGGCAGGACACTGACATCCCTCTTCGATTGGGGACGGATCCAATTCATATTTCGCATTAAACAGATTCAGCTTGCCGCGATTGGTGTAAACATGTCCATGACGTCCGTTACGGCTTGGATATACACAGTCAAAGAAGTCGATTCCTCTTGCGACTCCTTCCAGAATATTAGCAGGAGTACCTACTCCCATCAGATAGGTAGGTTTGTTCTGCGGAAGGTGAGGCACGACTTCGTCCAGAATATGATACATCTGCTCATGAGTTTCCCCAACTGCAAGACCGCCAACTGCGTAGCCGTCCAGATCCAGTTTGGAAATGGTATCTGCATGCGCAATACGGATATCTGCATAGATAGCTCCCTGATTGATTCCGAAAAGCAGCTGCTCTTTATTCACTGTATCCGGCAGTCCGTTCAGTCTGGACATCTCTGCCTTGCAGCGCTCCAGCCATCTGGTAGTGCGGTCTACAGAAGCCTGTACATATTCTCTGCTTGCCACGCTGCTTGGACATTCGTCAAATGCCATGGCAATGGTGGAACCCAGATTAGACTGGATCTGCATACTCTCCTCTGGTCCCATAAAAATCTTATGACCGTCAATATGGGACTGGAAATAGACCCCCTCTTCCTTGATCTTACGAAGTCCTGCCAGGGAAAACACCTGGAATCCGCCTGAATCAGTGAGAATCGGTCTGTCCCAGACCATAAATTTGTGAAGTCCGCCAAATTCCTTGATCAGCTTGTCTCCTGTTCTTACATGGAGATGATAGGTATTGGAAAGCTCAACCTGGGTTCCGATATCCTTCAGATCCATGGTGGATACTGCACCCTTGATGGCTCCAACAGTTCCCACGTTCATAAACACAGGTGTCTGGATAGTTCCATGTACTGTCTCAAACTGGGCACGCTTGGCACGGCCTTCTGTTTTCATAAGTGTATATTTTGCCATATGTGAATCCTTTCTTTTTTAAGTCTTTATCTTCAAAAAAATTTCTGTTTCTGCTGCCCTGCAAAGACATTTTTCTTTTTACACTTACAAAAGAGTGTAAAACCACGGCAGAAAACTTCATATATTATAGCCCGAAATAACCGAAAATTCAACACTTGTGCGAAGAATCCTTGTTAAACTTTTACATTGTCATTTAAGCCGGGGTATCGTATAATATTACGGAATATTTGCATTTGAATTTTTCACATATAAATAAGAAGATTTAAGGTTACTGTTCACTGGTAACATTCCGCGAGGTGTTTTTTGTGAACAAAGTTCACAGAAAACCCGAGAGTTGCGGCGCGAAATCATGCAAAGCATGATTTCTGTGCATCGCGAAGCGTGTTACTGTAAACGGAGTGAACAGTAACGATTTAAGCACATATGCAACAGATGAGGAGGCATATTCTTTACATGAGCAACAAATACACATTAGGAATTGACATTGGTTCCACCACTGTCAAAATTGCAATACTTGATGAAAACGACACCCTGCTTTTCGCAGATTACCAGCGTCATTTCGCCAACATCCAGGAAACACTGGCAGAGCTTCTGACGAAAGCTTATGGCAAACTTGGAGAGCTTACCCTTCATCCGGTGATCACAGGCTCCGGTGGACTTACACTCGCCAACCACCTTGGCGTTCCTTTTGTACAGGAGGTAATTGCGGTATCCACTTCTCTTCAGAAGATTGCGCCCCAGACTGATGTTGCCATCGAGCTTGGCGGTGAGGATGCCAAGATCATCTACTTCGAAGGCGGCAATATTGAACAGCGTATGAATGGTATCTGCGCAGGCGGTACCGGTTCTTTCATTGATCAGATGGCTTCCCTGCTTCAGACAGATGCCACCGGACTGAATGAATATGCGAAGAATTACAAGGCGCTTTATCCCATCGCAGCTCGCTGCGGCGTATTTGCCAAGACTGACATCCAGCCTCTGATCAACGACGGCGCCACCAAGGAGGATCTTTCCGCTTCCATTTTCCAGGCAGTTGTAAACCAGACCATTTCCGGTCTTGCCTGCGGCAAGCCGATCCGCGGTCATGTTGCATTTCTCGGCGGTCCCCTTCACTTTCTGGATCAGCTGAAGGCTGCCTTTATCCGTACCCTGAAGCTGGATGACGAGCACGCTATCACACCTGAGAATTCCCATCTTTTTGCAGCCATGGGTTCTGCTATGAATGCGAAGGATGAGGTAACCGTTTCCCTTACAGATATGACAAACCGCCTGAAGAACTCCATCAAACTGGATTTCGAGGTGGAACGTATGGAGCCTCTTTTTGCTACGGAGGAAGACTATGAGGCATTTAACAAGCGTCAAAGTGCCTATCAGGTAAAGAAGGGTGACCTTTCCCAGTATCACGGCAACTGCTATCTGGGTATTGATGCAGGTTCCACCACCACCAAGACTGCTCTTGTAGGTGAGGACGGGACCCTGCTTTACTCCTTCTACAGCAATAATAACGGAAGCCCGCTTAAGACAGCCATCCGTTCCATCCAGGAGATCTACAGCATTCTTCCAGAGGATGCCCGCATTGCATTTTCCTGTTCCACAGGTTACGGCGAGGCGCTGATGAAGGCCGCGCTGCTGCTGGATGAGGGGGAAGTTGAGACCGTTTCCCACTACTATGCGGCAGCTTTCTTTGACCCGGAGGTTGACTGTATTGTAGATATTGGTGGACAGGATATGAAATGTATCAAGATCCGTAATCAGACTGTAGACAGTGTGCAGCTGAACGAGGCATGTTCCTCTGGCTGTGGTTCCTTTATCGAAACCTTTGCCAAGTCTCTGAATTACTCCGTACAGGATTTTGCCAAGGCTGCCCTGTTTGCAGAGCACCCCATTGACCTTGGAACAAGATGTACTGTATTTATGAACTCCAAGGTAAAGCAGGCCCAGAAGGAAGGTGCATCCGTAGCTGATATTTCCGCAGGTCTTGCATACTCTGTTATCAAGAATGCGCTTTACAAGGTTATCAAGGTTTCCGATGCCAAAGAGCTGGGACGTCATATTGTGGTACAGGGTGGAACCTTCTACAACGACGGTGTACTTCGAAGCTTTGAGCGTATAGCAGGCTGTGAAGCTATTCGTCCTGACATTGCCGGTATTATGGGGGCTTTCGGTGCTGCCCTCATTGCCAAGGAGCGCTACCACGCAGAAGGCCGTGAAACCACCATGCTTTCCATTGACAAAATCAACGAGCTGAAATATACCACCTCCATGGCCAACTGCCACGGATGTACCAATAACTGTCGTCTTACCATCAACAAATTCACTGGCGGGCGTCAGTTCGTAAGCGGTAACCGCTGTGAGCGCGGTATTGGTAAGGAGAAGAATAAGGATCATATCCCCAACCTTTACGAATACAAGTACAAACGGCTTTTCTCCTATCCTCCTCTTTCACCGGATAAGGCTACCCGGGGAAAAGTTGGTATTCCGCGAGTTTTAAATATGTTTGAGAATTATCCTTTCTGGTATACCTTCTTTACTGAGCTGAAATATCAGGTAGTGCTTTCTCCTACCTCCACCAGAAAGATTTATGAACTGGGCATTGAATCCATTCCAAGTGAATCCGAGTGCTATCCGGCCAAGCTTGCCCACGGACATGTGACCTGGCTGATCAAAAATGGTGTGAAATTCATTTTCTACCCGTGTATCCCTTACGAGCGAAATGAATTCCCGGATGCAGTCAACCACTACAACTGCCCTATCGTTACCTCTTATGCAGAGAATATTAAGAACAATGTGGACGAGCTTCACGATCCGTCCATTACCTTTATGAATCCGTTCCTGGCCCTGACCTCTGAAGAGATCGTTACAAAGAGACTGACTGAGATTTTCCCGGATATCCCGGAATCTGAGGTGAAGGAAGCCGCTCACAAGGCATGGGAGGAAATGGCTGCCGTACATAAGGACATTGAGAAAAAAGGTGAGGAGACACTTCAGTACCTGAAGGAGACAGGCCGCCGGGGCATCGTTCTGGCTGGTCGTCCTTACCATATTGACCCTGAGATTCATCACGGTATCCCGGATCTGATCAACAGCTATGGTGTGGCAGTCCTCACTGAGGATTCTGTTTCCCATCTGGTACCTGTTGAGCGCCCGATCCGTGTCAATGACCAGTGGATGTACCACTCCAGACTGTATGCAGCAGCAAACTTTGTGAAAACCCGTGATGATCTGGATCTGATCCAGCTGAACTCCTTTGGCTGCGGACTTGACGCGGTCACCACCGATGAGGTTTATGAAATTCTGGATGGCAGCGGCAAGATTTATACCTGCCTGAAAATTGATGAGGTTAACAACCTTGGTGCCGCAAGGATCCGTGTCAGATCCCTTCTTGCAGCCCTCCGTGCAAAGGATGCTCAGAAAAGGGAGCGCACCATTAAACCATCTTCTATCGAGAAGGTTTCGTTTACTAAGGAGATGCGCAAGGATTACACCATCCTCTGCCCGCAGATGTCACCGGTGCACTTCTCCTTATTGGAAGCCGCTTTTAATGCAAACGGTTATCATCTGGAGGTGCTTCCAAATGACAACAAGCATGCCGTAGACGTAGGTCTGAAATATGTAAATAATGATGCCTGCTATCCTTCCCTGATCGTTGTGGGACAGATTATGGACGCTCTTTTATCAGGCAAATACGACCTGAACAAGACTGCAGTTATCATGTCCCAGACAGGAGGCGGATGCCGCGCATCCAACTATATTGCCTTTATCCGACGTGCCCTTAAGAAAGCAGGAATGGAACAGGTTCCGGTTATCTCCCTTAACCTTAGCGGTCTGGAGAGCAACCCTGGATTTAAACTTACTCTTCCACTGGTGAAAGCCGTTGTATACGCCGCCGTATTCGGTGACATTATGATGAAATGTATTTACCGCATGCGTCCATATGAGCTTGAGAAAGGCATTGTGAACCGAAAACACAAGATCTGGGAAAAACGTGTGATTGCATTCCTTACCGGTAGCTCATTAAGCCACAGCCAGTTTAAGAAAATGTGCCGGGAAATGGTTCACGATTTTGATACCATCCCGATCAGTGATGAGAAGAAGCCTCGTGTTGGTATTGTAGGTGAGATTCTGGTTAAATTCCTTCCGGCTGCAAACAATCACCTTGCAGAGCTTCTGGAAGCCGAAGGTGCTGAACCTGTAGTACCGGACCTGATCGACTTCATGTCCTACTGCTTCTACAATCAGAATTTCAAGGTCGATAATCTTGGATTTAAGAAATCCAAGGCATTCTTTGGAAATATGGGTATTAAGGCAATCGACTGGGTTCGTAAAACTGCGAATGAGGCACTTGCGGAAAGCCGTCATTTCCATCCGACTGCAGACATTCGCGACCTGGCAAATATGGCACGCCCCATTGTTTCCGAGGGTAACCAGACCGGTGAGGGATGGTTCCTGACCGGTGAAATGATGGAGCTGATCCATGATGATGTTCCGAATATTGTTTGTATCCAGCCATTCGGCTGCCTGCCGAACCACATTGTTGGTAAGGGTGTTATCAAAGAGATCCGCCGTCAGTACCCGAAGGCAAACATTGCAGCCATCGACTACGACCCGGGTGCAAGTGAGGTAAATCAGCTGAATCGAATTAAACTGATGCTTTCTACTGCACAGAAGAATTTGAAGGCAGAAGAAGAGGCGAAAAACAACTAAATCTTTAGTATTATTTCATTTCTTTTTATAAAGAAATATGATATACTTAATGTGTTGCTGCCCCAGACTGGCAACAGAAAGGGGGTGCACACATTGACAAACTTCGCTTCTTTCTTAATCGCCGTTGCGGCTGGTGTAGCCTGCCACTACATCATCAAATGGTTAGACGACGACAACTAACAGCAACTAGCCTCGGTTCGTATTCCGAAAAAATGCAAAAAGAAAGCCCTCAGAGTTGCCGCTCTGAGGGCTTTCGTGTTGCACTCATTGAACATATCGCTTCTTTCTTGCCTAATGGCATTATAGCATATGCATATCTAAAAATCAATATACCATATTTTAAAACGGCAGTTTCCCTGCAATTTTCTTCAGGTAGGCTCCGCCTGGCATCATGGCAAACTGCTCATCAGATGGCTTGCTCACTGCCAGATATACAATAAAATAGGCAACCATTCCAAGAACCACTGCGATGCCAAGGCTGATGAAATTGGAATGGATCAGCTTATAAATTCCATAATAGGAAAAGCCAGCCACTACAGCCATAGGCACGGATGCCAGAAGTGGATTCAGATAAGCACTTCTCCATGGATTTTTGTACTGCATATACAGTTTCATAGCCCGCTCGTTCAGCAGACACATGACTACCGCATAAATAATCATTGCCACTACAATGGCATACACGCCAAGGTCAGTTGCAAACAGCAGGATTGCCATGGCGATCACATCCACCACCAGAGCAATTGCAGCATTGATCATGGGGATATTGGGCTTTCCGATTCCCTGAAGCACGCCATTGGAAATATTGGAATTTCCATTGAGGATGATGGTAATGACACCAAGCATCATCAGCTGAGCTGCTGCCCCTTCTGTTCTCGGAAACAGAAGCCTTGTGATCGGACCGGCAAGAGCTGCAAGTCCAACTGCACATGGAATGGAAATAAACATGCTGATCCAGGTTGCGCGGTCGATCTTATCTCTGGCACTGTCCATGTCCCTCTTGGCATACTGGGCAGAAACCTCCGGAATCATAGAGGTTGGTGCTGTACTTGCAAGCGTAAGAGGAATATTGATCAGTGTCATATAATAGCCATATTCCGCGTAGAGACTTGTAATGATATCATGGTCAATTCCCTTAAAGCCCTGAATGCCTGAATACATATAACTGTTAATAAAGCCGTTTACATTGTAAATAAAAGAGCTGAGGATGATCGGCATTACGATGAGAACGATATTCTTCATAACCTCACCGGTGGCCTCATCACGGGAATGGGTATCTCTTTCCAGTCTCTTTTTGATATTCTTTCGGTTTACCCAATATACAAAAAGCATAAAAAGTAATGCAGATGCAACTCCGGCACCGGTTCCCATAGTGGCTCCGGCAGCCCCCCAGGCATTTCGTACAGATTCCTCTGCCCCGCTGAATTTATTCAGCATGACAGTAGACATCAGGATTGCAAAAACCGCCACAAAGCACTGTTCCACAATCTGCGACAGAGATGTAGGAAGCATGTTTCGATATGCCTGAAAATAGCCTCGGAAGGTACCCAGAATTCCTGACAGGAAAATGGTTGGCGCCAGCATTTTCAGTGCAAGTCTGGCTCCGGACATGGATTCCGGCACCAGAATGGACGAACCAAAGAGGCAGAAAAGCGCTACGACGCCGCCCATAATGATTACATATAAAAGCGCACAGTGAAATACCTTCTGAGCATCTCTGTAACGTTTAAAAGCCAGCTTTTCTGCCATAATCTTGGACACTGCCTGCGGAATACTGAAAGAAGCAATCATCAGCAGGATAAAGTAAACATTCTGGGCATAATTGAAAAGGCCCATACTGTTATTTCCAAGAGTATTGGAAAGCGGACTTTTATAAAGCATTCCGATGATCTTGGAAATCAATGCAGCGATCATCAGGAATGAAGCATTTTTTACAAGTGTATTATCATTCTTTTTCCCCATTTTCTACTGTTCCTTTGCGATATTTTCAATCTGCCAGTCAATGGGGGCAAGCCCGTTTTTCTCCAGAAATTCATTGGTCTGGCTGAAATGCCTGCATCCGAAAAATCCTCTTGACGCAGACAGCGGACTTGGATGTGCAGCAGTGAGAACCAGCTGCTTCGGATTATTCAGCATTGCTTTTTTCATCTGGGCAGGTCTTCCCCAGAGAAGATATGCGATCGGGCGGTCCTGTTCATTCAGTGTCTGGATAACCGCATCGGTAAACTGCTCCCAGCCAATTCCTCTGTGGGAAAATGCCTGATGGGCGCGGACGGTCAGTACCGTGTTCAGAAGAAAAACGCCCTGCTTCGCCCATTTCTCTAGGCAGCCATTGTCAGGAATATAGCAGCCCAGGTCACTGTGAAGTTCTTTATAGATATTCACCAGTGAAGGAGGAATTGCCACATCTTCTCTCACTGAAAAACAAAGACCGTTTGCCTGTCCATCATTATGATAGGGATCCTGTCCCAGGATGACTACCTTCACATCATTAAGTGGTGTATACTCAAAAGCATTAAACATATCCTGGGGCGGTGGAAATATCTGCTGAGTGCGGTATTCTTCCATCACTTTTTTATATAATCGGGCATAGTAGGGCTGCTGAAATTCATTCTTCAGCGCAGCCAGCCACTCTCCTGATATCTGACTCATTTCTATTGTCACCTCATCTTGCGTATTTTATTATATTATCTTCTTACCGGAACACCCTTCTGGGCCAGATAATCCTTCACCTGAGAAATTTCCAGTTCTTTATAATGAAACAAAGATGCTGCCAGTACTGCGTCTGCACCTCCGTCAATGAGACCTTCGTAAAAGTGCTCAAGGGTACCGGCACCGCCGGAGGCAATGACGGGAATGGATACGGCATCGGATACAGCACGGGTTAATGGGATGTCGTAGCCAGCTTTGGTTCCATCGCAGTCCATGCTGGTAAGGAGAATTTCACCTGCACCAAGAGCTTCTGCTTTCTTCGCCCACTCAATGGCATCAATTCCTGTATCCAGACGACCGCCATGCTTATAGATATTCCAGCCGCCATCAGGACGACGCTTGGCGTCAATAGCAACTACTACGCACTGGCTGCCGAATTTATCTGCTGCCTCGCGAATCAGCTCCGGACGGTCAATAACTGCGGAGTTTACAGAAATCTTGTCTGCACCCTCGCGGAGCAGCCTCTTGAAATCATCTACAGTACGGATTCCGCCGCCAACTGTAAATGGAATGAATACGTTAGCTGCTACTTTTCGAACCATATCTACTACAGTGTCGCGCTGTTCGCATGAGGCTGTAATGTCAAGAAATACTACTTCGTCAGCTCCTGCCACATCGTATGCTTTCGCAATCTCTACCGGATCTCCGGCATCTTTCAAATCTACAAAATTAACACCTTTTACCACACGTCCATTATTTACATCCAGACAGGGAATAATTCGTTTTGTAAACATGATCATGCCTCCTTCCCAAGCTTCGCAAAATTCTCCAGTATTTTCAGACCATATTTACTGCTCTTCTCCGGATGGAACTGGCAGGCGAATATGTTATCTTTTTCGACGGAAGCATGAATGGTTACACCATACTGAGTGGTAGCTTTCACAATCTCCGGCTCTTCTGCCTGAAGGTAGTAGGAATGAACGAAGTAGACGTAAGTCTCTTCCGGGATTTCTTTAAACAGGCGGCCATCATTCTGAAGATGAAGGGAGTTCCAACCCATATGAGGGATCTTAAGTCCTGGAGCCGGAGGAATTTTCACAATTTTCCCCTTCAGTAGTCCCAATCCTTCCACTCCCGGAGTTTCATCGCTGGACTCAAAAAGGAGCTGCAACCCCAGACAGATTCCAAGAAATGGTGTGCCTTTCTCTGTAATCTCCTTTATTACAGGTACAAGTCCGAATTTATTCAGATTATTCATTGCGTCTCCAAAGCTTCCAACACCTGGAAGGATCACCTTATCCGCATTCAAAAGTACCTGGGGATCTCTGGAAACTACAGTTTCCTCTCCAAGATAATGAAGGGCTTTTTCCACACTTTTTATATTGCCTGCATCATAGTCAATAATTCCAATCATTCGGGCTCCTCCTGTTGTCTGTTTTTCGTCAATACTGAGTCCATTACTGCACTTAAAAAGCGCAATACCTCTGAACAGCCGCTTTCACATTCTTACAGTATAACGCAAAAACAGGCGGTTGCAAAGAGCTAAATAAAACAATTATTTCCGATCCAGGGTAAACCAGAATTCCACTCCGTTATCAAAGTTCTGAACACCGTACTGCTGATTCATGCCTTCCATAATAGCCTTTACAATGGAAAGTCCGATTCCGCTGCCGCCGTACTCTCTGGTACGGGCTTTATCTACCTTGTAAAACTTATTCCACAGGTTTGGAAGATCAGCCTCCGGAATAGGAGTTCCGGTATTAAAAACTGTTACCTTCACTTTATCTTCCTGCTTCAGGACTTTAATCTCCACAATTTTTTCCCCGTCCAGATGATGCAGGGCATTGCTTACATAGTTCGTCACGACCTCTTCTGTCTTAAACTCATCCGCCCATACATACAGAGATTCTGACGCATTAAAGATCACCCTGGCTTCCTTCTGCCGGATCATAATATCCATAGTGGAAAGAACACCTTTGATCAGCGCAGTCAGGTCAAAACGCTCCATTATTGCCGCATCCTTACCGGACTCCAGCTGGTTCAGGGTAAGAAGATTCTTAACCAGCTTATTCATCTTGGCAGCTTCGTCAATAATAACATCACAGTAAAAATCCATGCTCTCCGGATCATCATTGATGTTCTCCTTCAGACCTTCTGCATACCCCTGCACAAGAGCAATGGGTGTCTTCAGCTCATGGGAAACATTATCCAGAAACTCTTTTCGCATTTCATCGATTTTCACCTTATCCTCAATATCCTTCTGCAGCTCATTGTTTGCTGATTTCAGCTCGGAAATTGTATGCTCCAGCTGACTGGACATCTTGTTAAAATTATCTCCCAGCACATCAATTTCATTGCCGGCCTTGCTTTTATATCTGGCTTCAAAATCAAGATCTGTCATCTTACGGGAAAGCTCCGTCAGCTCGGAAATAGGTCTGGTCAGCTTTCTGGTTACTGCCATAATACACATTCCACTTATAACAATAATGACAATTCCTACAAAGAAATAAAACTTATTGGAAATATTTGCGCTTTCCTGGATACTTTCCAGAGGGCTTCGGATCAGGAAATAGTTGCCATTGTCAAATTTCCCCCAGCACTCTACATAATCCATGCCCACGAAACGGTCATGTACCTGCTGAACCACACAGTTATCCGTCTGTTTCAGAATCGTGCCTTTTCCATTATCCATGTCAAGATCACTGGCATAACCAAAAAAAAGCTTGCTTCTCAGCTGATCTTCATTCTCCGGCCAGCACAGATATTTCGTATTATCCTCATTGACAACCACCCAGGTCAGATTATTCCTGGAGCTTGCCTGAATAATCGCAGAGGACAAATCCTCCTGCTCACTTTCCACATCGTCCTCTGTCATGGAATCCGTATTGATCTGGCTCAGCACTTCCTTTGCTTCCAGAAGGGTTTCCGTCTTTTTCGACACATAATATTTTTCCAGAAATGCTCCGTTGATCATGGAAATCGTGAGAATGGAAAGGAATAAAAGACCTATAAACGTAAATGTGATCTGGTGCTTTATAGAGCGGATTTTCTTTGGCTTCTTCGTTTTCTTCATTACTCTACCTCAAACTTATAGCCCATTCCCCATACGGTCTTGATGTACTCACCTTTATCACCCATTTTACTTCTTAATTTCTTTACATGTGTGTCAATGGTTCTGGCATCTCCGAAATAATCATAATTCCAAACAGAATTAAGGATTTTTTCCCTGGAAAGAGCAATCCCCTGATTTTCCAAAAAGTAAGTAAGAAGCTCAAATTCCTTAAAGCTGAGATCCATAGGCTTGTCATCAACCGTTGCAAGATGGGCTGCCTTATCGATCACAATGCCACCTGCGCTGAGCACGTCTTCTGTTCCGGTCTGTCCGGTACGGCGAAGAATGGCTTCCACACGAGCCACCAGGATCTTCGGGCTAAATGGCTTGGAAATATATTCGTCCACACCCAGATCAAAGCCAAGAAGCTCGTCTCGTTCATCCCCTCTTGCCGTCAGCATGATGATCGGCACTTTCGAATTCTTGCGCACCTCACGGCATACCTCCCAGCCATCCATCTTTGGCATCATTACGTCCAGAATGATCAGGGCAATATCTTTCTCTTTATAAAATATATCCATAGCTTCCTCGCCGTCTCCGGCCTCCAGAACCTGGAAATTCTTCTTTGTTAAAAAGTCTTTTACAAGCTTTCTCATTCGACTTTCATCATCCACTACAAGAATTTTTAATGTATCCATATCTTGTCCTCCCTTTTTAGTCAACCTCATTTATCGCATGGTTTTTACCTTTTTGTACGATTTACCTGTATCTTATCACAGGCTTATGATGATTTTGTGAACGTCAGCACATTTTTCTTACAGATGACTTTTTTTCTGTTTTGTGCTATGCTAAGCTAAGTACAGTGTAAAATATAAATCCATTTTTGAAAAGAGGGAATTCACATGCGTCAGGAAAGTTTTAAAATGGAGCGTCCGGGACTGGTGAAACCAGGAGATAAGATTCAGATCACAGAATATCAGTCCTACATGAATTACAGCTATATCATTGAGCCTGCTGTAGCCATGTCCGGCTGCTATCCGAACTCACAGAGAATCAAGGCAAAGGAAGGCACCATTGTAAGTGTGGAAAAGGCACCGCTTAGCGGCTATGTGGTGATCGCGGAATTTGAGGAATAGCTGTATTTAGTCAGGGCTCCCTAAAGGGGGGCCCTGACTGATTTTCATTTCCAATTCATCCAAAAGTGAATCGTCTGGTAGTGATCCATTGTACCAAGCCGCTAACGGCTTGGTACAATATGCTTTAATTATTTTTATACCACTTTTGTTCTTTCGTAGTCATCTGAGATGTCCATTTATTCTTATCCATCTTGTATAGTTCCCCATCCTCAAGCCTAAAAACAGTTGCGCATCCTCTGTCCTTACCAGTGACATGAAAATGAGGCGGATGATTACCTGCTTACGAATAACCAAAGCACTGTATATCTTATGATTAGGTGTCAGCACTGGATGATTGTACACATAATCAGGATAATACTGGACCCTCTGTTAATATTTATATGAAATCTCAGATTTAGTAAGTAAAATTCCCGTTTTCGTAAGCCAACGATTCATCATATAATTCTTATATTCTATATCAACCTCTTGGCTTTTTAAAACAGACTCTCTCAATTCCAAAAGCTGACCATATCGTAAATCGATATTATGACTGCATAATTTTTTCTCATACAGTTTAAATATTTTTTGAACTGCATCTGGCAATTCTTTGTCTTTGCAAAATACTCTTTGCATCTTTTTATACTTTTAGAATTCTTTCAATGTGGCACATAATGAAAATGGTATGATTTGCTGCATAAGTGTTTCCTGATAGGCATCTTCTGCATGCATATACTCAACGATATCATTTGTCCTAGAATTCTTAAATTTATTAGCTACCTTATAGATAATATCTATTTCTTCTGGTGTCAATGCATCTAAAGCCACTCCTGCTTTCGCCTGAATGTGAAAACTTACCCCTTCCTCTCTCTCTATTTCTTCTACTGTCAATTGTGAAAGATAAATAATTTCTGAGTTTGCGATAGGTAATGCTCCATATTTTTGATGCTGATAAACCAATCCGGTTATTGCTCGACCTCTCTGTTTATAAGCCAATGCGTCTGCATACCAAAGCATCTTCATCAATTTTACTTTATATAAATTTTCACAATACTGTGCAAAAAATGCCATCGTTTCTCCAAGTTTGTTTAAATCCAATACCTGATATCCATTAAACTCACAAGGTTCATCGTATTCCGCATAGCGATTTTCAATGGTTTTTCTGTTTAACTGTTCAATGCCGATTGTCTCTATTCTATGCTGGATTGCCCTTCGCAATGTCTCATACTTTTCATTTGAGAACTTTTCACGCTGTTTTTTCAATCTCTCAAGTGCATAATACGGATCATCCTTTACCATTCGAATCAGCTGATCATAGGTCTCATCCTGAATTGATTTTGTTTCATACCTTGTGATGGTAACTTCTCCCCATCCTAGTAAGATGGCCAAATCCGCCTGGCTCATTCCATATAATCCTCGAATTTCTGCAATCTCATAAGATGTAAGCAGTCCATGATTTTTTCGATATGCATTTCTCGCACTCTGAAGATTCTGATCCATTAAATCTGCAGATACAAACTCATCTTCTTCATAATCGACGCTCTCCGGGCAAAAGAAGTAAACCTCCTCATAAGAGGTAATCTCATTTTTGATCAGCATTTCGCCAATTCTCTTTCTTTTTTCTACAAAGTGAACTTTGTCGCAGAGAGGGCAATCTCTTTCAACTTTCTCGATCAAATAATTGTCCTTCATTTTGGAGTCCTCCTCTCACAAAAATTTAACCCTCATATGGCAATGGGCTAGGCTTAGGATAGCGGACAAAATGGAAAGAAACACAAAATACTTTTCCAGTCGCCTTATCCCTAATTTTCACTTTAATATACACATCTTTTGTCTGAATATTCCTATAGAACACAAAGAAAGGCGGAGCTGCCGCATTTCTGTCATCAAACATCGTCTCAGCATAATCTTTTACAGTGATTGCTTTAAGTTCTTCACATACATCATTCGCATCAAACTCTAAAGCTGCCATTGTATTTGCTGTTGTATAGGGATCTGTTGCACTTTCCTTTTTCTTTTTAGGAAGAATATCCAAATCCCGTTTAATTTCAAATGTATCTGATTCTAATATCGCCTTTAACTCACTAAGAAACTGCTCTACAGATTCTTTGGAGTCAATTCTTGAATTGCTATTCGTAGCTACTCCCTCCCTTCTTTTTCTTATTGATAGTATATGCTATCAGTTGATAGTTGTCAAGATTTTGCTGATATGTTCCGCACGGTATTTCACATAATTCCAATCCAGCCCCAAATGTGAACTTCCAGAAATATTCCACCTAAAACTCGCACCACAGCCGCAGCTGTGGTGCATTCCTTGTCTATTCCTTTATTTCTCTCTCAGTTTCTTCCACGTTCAGGAAGTTCATTATCTCCTCATAAGACCGTCCACTCTTTACGATTGCTGACAAGATTTCATCCTTCCTTATCGCATCCCGCTTGTCCAAAAGCTCTTTCAAAACTGCGGTTGCATGGTCATATCTTTTCTTCGCTACGATCACATCCGCTTCCGCTTTTTCAATCTTTTCATCCAGGGCTTCCCTGCTCGTTCTTCTTGTTCTTGCCATCTTTTTCTCCTTTCTACTCCGCCTTTTTTAATTCTTTACTCAACTCGGATGCATAGTTTTTTATGTGATTCGCATCCAGACCAAACGCATTTAATATTGTTTTCTGATTAGCTGTTACTGCATGATCCAGTCTGTATACATTATCCAGTTGACGCACCATTTCTATCTTTTCAAGTTCCTTTAAGGCTGCTGGAACTGTCATATAATTCGGTTTCTTTTCCAGGTTTTTCATCTCTTCTTTCAGCTTTATATACATCTTACAGCGCAGTATCATTGCCACAAATTCAACAAATATCTTAGCCCGTGCTGACTCTTCCGAATACACCCGGATGCTCTTATTTCCAAGATAGGATTTATCTCCACGGAAAAGTTTTTCTGATGTATCACGGCTCTTATACAGCTCGATTGCTTCTTTTGCGCTCATCTTTTCCGATGTGATTATACAGAAATATCCTGCCAGATCCAGTTCCCTTTCCACCACACTGCAGCGCTCTTCCGTCAGTACAAATGCCTGTGTTTTTTCATCATAATGAAGAGTAAAATACTTTTCAAACCCTGGCCCGAATTCTTTTACTTTGTTCTGATATTCCTCAGCATCAAGGAGCTTGTCAGCATAATCGACATAAGCTCGCAGGATTCTATCGTCCAGTTCCTGCTCCCGCTCTGACAGGCGGATAATGTTTCGCTGAACATGGTTGACACTCCCCGGCTTTGCCATCTTCTGTTGAATCGTCTGTAAAACCTTTTTCTTATCACAGGCAGCTTCTATCAGTACACGAATCTGATTCATCACAACAATTTTCAAAAAGTTCTGCTGGAATTTCTTATTACTGCACTTGGCATACTTCTTACTATACCGGCATCGGTAGTACAATGGCAATGAACCTGACATTTAAGAGAGGGAAAATAGTTTCTATGTAATATCCGGTTTCCAGATAATCTCTTCCAAATCGTGACAGGTCTTTAACCACAACACATTGAATCTTTCCGCTCTTTACTGCTTCAATCATCCTCACAAACTCAGGTCTGTCAAAATTCGTACCAGAAAAAACATTATCTATGCGGAATACCGCAAAGCAAAAAAATCACCGGCTTTTTATGAAGCCCATCGTGCGAAAATCGCACTTTATGAATCTGCCCGTGATGCCCTCCGGGAGATCTCCGGTGGGGAGAAGCTGCCATCCATGAAAGTTCTGAAAGAGGAAAAGGACAGGCTGACCGCTTCCAAAAACGCACAATACGAAACATACCAGACTGCCCGCACCGAACAGAGGGAACTGCAAACTGTATTGACCAATGTTCAGCAGATGCTCGGTATCAAATCGGAACATACCACCGCCCAAGAACGGGACAAAGGAATTACCTGATTTTCAGCGAACAAAAAAGATGGGGAAGGAACATACCGTTTCGGTAGGCTCCTTCCCCGATTCTTCTTTATCTGCTATTTTCTTCTTGTGCGATTTCCAAGCGAATCCGTTTATACTCGTCAATTTCTTTTGATGAAGCTTTTCTGACCTTTACCTTACCACAATCCGGGCAACGTTTCACATCTTTGTTGGCGATGAAGGTGTATCGGCAGGCTTCACAAGCGAAAAAGCTTTCTGCTAAATCTTCCAATCTCATCAACCTCTATTCTGTCAAAGCATCTCTGATGAAAGACAACAACTGTTCTACTTAACTGCCAATCCCTCTGCCAGCTCCTGTACTTTTGCAATCGGCAGCTCGGTAGCCTTTGCGATCTGTTCATGTGTCAAAATATGAAGCTGTAAAAGATTCTTTGCAATAGAAAACGCCTTTTCTTCTCTGATACTACATTTCATTTCATCAATAGCCATGCTCATAACGCTCACTCCTAAAAGGCAATCTTCACGGCCTCACATTTTAAAATACATTCCATACTCTCTTAATTTGGTAAGAATCTCCGGCCACTGTCTTTCATAATCCTCCAATTCTTTTTTTGCATCATCCATATAACACATGAAGAATGGAACTTCTGCATCGCTTTTCGGTGCGGCTTTTTCTACGATATACAAACCCTCTCGAAGCTTTTCCAAGGTCGTCCTCTCATCCGTATTCCAGCAAGCACGAAAAGCATACTCAAATGAAAATATCATATCACAGGCACGTTCCCAAACCTGCGCAAACAGTTCTTCATCCAGCGGGGTATTATCCGCTGTTCTTAGCGCATAACCTTCTTTCTTGTTTTGATTAGCCATGTGATCCAGATGTTCTTTAATGTGATTCAATGTACAGAACAACCGGAATTGATAAATCGGATGTGTCGCACTTGATTTTTCCACAAAATCCGAAATCGTTTTCTCCGTCCAAACCCTATCCTCGTTTCTCTCGATCCAACTCAGACTGATATATGTCGCAAGTATTCTGACTGACCAAAGATGTATCAAGTCTTTTCTTTTATATGCAAGTATTGGGAACTGCGGATCATCCGTCACAGTATCATACAGAAGCTCATTCAGCATCCAAAGTGCTGCAGTCCAATCGGCATTGATTTCACAGTTCATCATAACATTTCTTGTTTGAGAATACTCAGGTTCTTTCATTCTCAAAGTCCAATGCCCTCTTGCAACATGAGCCGTTTCATGAGCGAGAATCATTTTTATTGAGGACTGAAACAGCTCTGATACCAATTCAACACGCCGTTCAAACAAATCTGCAAAGCCTGATGTATTATAGATGGTTTTCTTCATCGGTATTCTAAAGCTACGCCCATCCTTCCCAAAAAATCCCCAGGTAATCATTTTTTGCTTGCCAGCTTCATTCAAGAAAGTCAAACATGGTTCTGGCAGTTTTTCCGGGTTTATCCCACTATTAGCATATAGGCGTAATACCTCTGCCTGTTCTCTCAATCCAAATCGTTCAATATCTCTTGCTATTGAAAGCACCTCTGACCGTGTTTTATATTGTGGTGTACTCCGAGGAACATCATCGGGAAGTTCAACAACAATTTCTTCATTGGAATCAAAAATCGTCTGGAGAAACTTCAAATATTGCTTCAACCAATAATAGTCAAACTCAAGCCGACAAGTGCCATTTGTCAGGGGCGGTTTTACCCCCATGTTCAGTTTTTTATCGTCTGGAACCCAATTCCCAAATTCATCTTTTTTCAGTGCCGGTCTTTCTACGAAATCCAGATGTATGTATGGAATCTCAGAATGCCCTCTTTTCCATTTCGAGGAACTCACATCATAGTACATTTTCTTATGAATATTCCGAACCTCTTGAAGCAGTCCAGCAACGAACAAATAGTCATCATTTTGATAGAAATTCACATAGGATGTTTTATTTAATGATATTCCCCATTTGTCATCAAGCCCTTCCAATTCCTTCGCAAGATAAGCCCGATCCTTTTCGCTTAATTCTGCTAATGTATCGTGTTCATCAGCCACCTGCGGTCCCCAAATAATCAGTTCTTCAAACATAGCCCCTCCTATTGTTTGCTGTTCAAATACTCCACCAGTTCCGCAACCGTTGTGACCGGGTTGCTTTCTCTGGAAAGGATTTCTGTATGTTCAGCCTGCAGCACAGCCACTCGTTTCTTTGCCCGGTCAATGGCTGCTTCCTGCAACGGCTTCAACTGCTCATACACTTCTTTGTTTTTCTCATACTGCTCCAACCTGCCTTTTTTCTTTAGCAGCTTGATTGCAGCTTCGCAATTTTCAACAGGTGTGGTCTGGTTATTGAAATGCAAGAGAAACCATACCTCAAAGGACGGATTGGAAAAAGCAATCTGATACCCTTCCTTGATTGCCACCTGCTTCGCCTTTGAAAGCATGGCATTCGTATTATCATCACGATCAAATACGCACCAGATCATATCTCCCTCATCCGGATAGTATGGGCTGTACCCGATGGTTGCCCGTGCCTTCTGCACCAGCTTATCCGCTGATTTATACTACGACGGAATCGGTACAATATCAGTATTGCGCTCAATCTCTTTGATTCTTCCCATCTCAGATACCTCCTCCGATGAACGGAATTGCCCCATATCTGCCTTGCAGGTATCCTTTGGCGATGTTCTCCTCTTTTCTTGGAGAAAACTCAGTCAAAGCGTAAATGTCTGTCTGCATACTCTTTTCATCTTTCTCTGCAAACCAGATCTGATCGCGCCGAAGCAATTTCAAATCCAGTAGCCCCGTATCGTGGGTGGTAAAGATCAACTGTGCATGGTTCTGGTTGATGGTCTGGTCCTGAATCATTTCAATCAGATGCCGGGTAAGAAGGGGGTGCATACTTGCCTCAATTTCATCCACCACCAGCACAGCACCAGAATTCATCGCATCCATCCATAAACCGATTCTTGAGAAGAAGCGCTGTGTTCCCACCGATTCCTGTCCGAGCTGCAGGGTATATTGCTTTTGATTGCCGTTATCATCGGTCAACTGATGTACCGTAGAAACAATCGGTTTTTCTTTTGTCCCGGAGAGAACCACATTGCAGATGCCGAGATCCGCAAGCATCATTTCCTTTACAACATTCTTCTTGTCCTCGCCGCCTTTTCGGATTGCATCAATGGTTGTTTCATTGGAAACCCCTGTTGTAATCAATCCACGGAGCTTCTGTTGAAACCACAGATACGCCTTTTCCGTCTGAGCGCAGTTCCACTCGTTGGAGCTTGTGAGGTACAATCTGTTTTCGGAAGTACGTCCGGCAAGGGTAAGCTGCTCCTGTATGCTCTCACGAAATTCGTACTGATCTTTCTCTCTGGAGAAAACCAATGCCTCTCTGCCATTTGGCCAGTGATAGAGATATTCGTTTATTATCCTGTCGTTATCAAAAGAGAAACCGTAGGCATACTTGATGCCATCATAGTAATAAATAATCTCAAATGCCGTCGGGTCAGTTTCTCCGTCCACAAAAGCAAATGGCTCATAGGGAAGTTCATCTCCTTTGAGCGGTTTGGCGAAACTTCCGCAAACCATTTCCCGCATAAGAAGCAACGCATGAATCACATTACTTTTGCCTGCCGCATTTGCGCCGTAAATTGCCATAACTGGCACAAGTTCTTTTTTCCCATCCGGGGAAATCAGTATTTCTTTGGTAAGCGCTTAAATCTTGGGTAGCTTTACTGTCTACGTTTTTAAACTCATAATGA
>OBIA01000066.1_pt1 | contig 76694 bp, 72 predicted proteins | sample 1519911 | NCBI WGS metagenome assembly OBIA01 (sample SAMN04209236, study PRJEB22552) | human gut metagenome | biome: gut; material: feces | host: Homo sapiens | place: USA: Oklahoma | reverse complement strand
GCGGAAGCCCCAATTTTCTACCGCTGGGTGTCCAACTTGAACTTGCAATTTGCGATTGTTATACAAAACAGCAAAATATGTGACGTTGTGAAACGGAGACGTACGGGCTATAATAAGGGCAAGCAAACCGGCAGACATGATGCAGAATCATGAAATATTGGGGAAGAGCCGGAAAGAAAGGACGGAGGAAGATGAAAGCAAAAAGAATTTTGGCGATGCTTATGGCAGGCGCGCTGCTGCTTGGAACGGCGGCCGGATGCGGAAGCTCGGGAACGACGAGCAGTACTTCTGGCGGTACGGACAGCACGACAACCGGCGGCACAACGGACAACACCGATAACGGCGGTAAATCTGACGCAAAGCTGACGATCTGGGTGTACGGCTGGGAAAAGGCCAGCGCCGATAAGATCCAGGAAGACACGGCGGCATATAAGGAAGCGACCGGCGTGGAAGTGACGGTCGTGCCGATCGCGAGCGACTCTTACAGCACGAAAATTCAGGCGACACTGGCAGGCGGCAACAACCCTGACCTTGCTTTTGTAGACGCAGGCGTGCAGAGCACACAGCTCGCTTCTAAGGGCAAGCTGCTCGCGCTGAAGGAATACGGCGTTGAGGAATACAAGGATAAGTTCTACGATTCCGTTTGGGACACGATGGTCTATAAGGACGACGTTTACGGTCTGCGTATCACCTCTAACAACCTTGCGCTGTTCTACAACAAGGAAATGTTTGCGAACAAGGGCCTTGAAGAGCCGACTGCGGACTGGACTTGGGACGACCTGCGCAATGCAGCGAAGACCCTGACCGACGCGGACAACAACATTTACGGCCTTGACCTGCCGATTTACGATAAGAACGGTGGTTACACTTGGAACTGGCTCCCGTTCCTGTGGCAGAACGGCGGCGAATTCCTGAATGACGACCGTACGGAGGCGGTGTTTAATTCTCCGGAAGGCGTTGAAGCGCTGGAGTTCTGGAAAAAGATGGTACAGGAGGACAAGAGCGTGCCACTGCAGGCAGCGCCGACCGGCGTCAACCGCTTTACTTCCGGCATCACTGCAATGGTTCTCGACGGCCCGTGGAGCCTGAACACATTCCTCAGCGACCCGGAATTCAAGGATAAGTTCGGCGTAGCACCGCTTCCGCAGAAGAAGACACGGGCGACCGTAGTCGGCGGCGAAGGCGTTGCGGTATTCAGCAACACGAAGTCCCCGCAGGAAGCGTACGATTATCTCGTTCACCTGACCTGCTCCGATTTTGTACAGACCTTCTGGGAGAACTGGATCACCATTCCGCCGCAGCCGGAGTTTAAGGACTTCTATGCAAACAACTCGGAATACGGCCCCTACATTCAGGTTATCTCCGATCAGATGGAGTGTTCCAGAACGCGTCCGTTCACCCCGTCTTGGCCGCAGATTGAAAATACGCTCGGTATTGACCTGCAGTCTTACATGTTTGACAAAGAGGACGACGCACAGGCCGCTTTGGATAAGGCTGCCGAAGATGTGAATAAGATCCTCGCGGACGAAAAGTAAAGAAAACTGCTTGCGGGCAGCGGCTATCCGTTCGGGCGCCGTTGCCCATTTTACTAAAGGGGAGGCTGCTTATGGCGCACAGTAGTACGAAGCACAATAAGATCCAAAGAAGAAAAAACTTCTGGGGCTACCTGTTCATTGCCCCGAACTTTATCGGTTTTGTTGTTTTTATGCTGCTTCCGATCCTCATGTCCCTATATTACAGCTTTACGGATTATGACGTGATCACAGAAGCGAATTTTGTTGGATTTGAAAATTACATAAAGCTCTTTCAGGACGATCAATTCATCACGGCACTGCTCAACACGCTTTGGTACTGCGTGCTGACGGTCCCGGCGGGCGTGATCTTAGCTTTGCTGCTGGCGGTGCTGTTTAACAGACAGATCCCCGGCATCGGCGCGTTCCGCACGCTGACGTTCATCCCGGTCATCACCTCCATGGTGGCGGTCTCGCTGATCTGGAGCATGCTGTATGAAGATAACGGTGGCCTTTTGAACACGCTGCTCGGCTATGTGGGCCTGCCGCCGGTGCACTGGCTGACCGACACGAACATGGCGATGATCTCCATTGCGATCATGAGCATTTGGAAGGGCCTCGGCTACAATATGACGATCTTCCTTGCGGGTTTGCAGGGCGTGCCGCACGACTTATATGAGGCGGCGACGATTGACGGCGCGAATTCCGTGCAGAAGTTCTTCAAGATCACCGTGCCGATGATCGGCCCGACGACGTATTTTGTGACCCTGATGTCGCTGATTGGCTCTTTGCAGGTGTTCGACCAGGTGTATATCATGACGAACGGCGGCCCGGTCAACGCGACCAAGACCGTTGCGATGTACCTTTACCAGTACGGCTTCCAGTTCTACAAAATGGGCTATGCGTGCGCCGCGGCGTATGTGCTGTTCATTCTGGTGTTTATTGTTTCGCTCATTCAAAACCGCAGTTCCAAGAACTGGGCGGAGTCATCCATATAAGGAGGTGCAAGGGATATGAGCAGTACCGCAGTTGTTATGAAAAAGAAAAAAAGCAGCGCTGTTTTGCGCAGGGTCTTACTGTATATCGTGTTGATCCTCATTGCCGTTATCATGGTCGTGCCGTTTCTTTGGATGCTTTCCACCTCGCTGAAAACGCAGTATGACGCGGTGAAGATCCCGCCGGTGTGGATCCCGGATCCGCCGCGGTGGGAGAACTATGTGAAGCTCTTTACGGAACAGCCGATGTTCCAGTTCATGCTGAACACCATTAAGATCGTGTTCTTCGTTGTTTTGGGACAGCTGTTTTTCAGCAGCCTTGCGGCGTATTCGTTTGCGCGCATTTCGTTTAAGGGCAGAAACGTGGTGTTCTTCTTCTACATTGCGACGCTGATGGTGCCCGGACAGGTGACGATGATCCCGACATATCTGATGTTTGCAAAGGCGGGCTTGACGGATAACCACTTGGCGCTGATTCTGCCGGCGTTCTTCTCGGCATTCGGTGTGTTCTTGCTTCGGCAGTTCTTTATGTCCTTGCCGCGAGAGCTGGAGGAAGCGGCGGAAATTGACGGCTGCAACCCGTTTATGACGTACTGGCGCATTATGCTGCCGCTTGTTGTGCCGGCGATGCTGACGCTCGGTGTGTTCACGCTGATGAACACGTGGAACGACTACATGGGCCCGCTGATCTACCTCTCTTCGCCGGAAAAATACACGATGACGCTTGGCATTGCGTACTTTAAGGGCGTTTACACCACGCAGTGGAACCTTGTGATGGCCGGCTCTATCGTTTCCGTTGTGCCGATCTTGATCGCGTACCTTTGCGCGCAGAAATACTTCATTGAGGGTATTGCGTTCAGCGGCGTGAAAGGCTGATCCGAGGGCTAAAAATGGACAAGAGAAAAGCGTATGAAACGTTGACGAAGCTTTCGGCAGAGCTGCTGCGCGGCTGTGAAAAAACGGCGCCGGACGGCACGGTTTTGTTCACGCCGGACGGCGTAGGCAACTACGATGCCCTGTGGGTGCGGGATTTCGCCTATATGACAGAATACGTCGGCGACCTGATGGGGGAGAAAGCGATAGGCGATTGCATTCGGTTTATCCTGCGCGGGCAGCGTGCGGACGGGTGGTTCCCCGACCGCGTGGAGGCGAGCGGAGAAACCGTTTATGCGGCGGGCGCGAAGGGTTCGCCTGTTGGGCTGGCGAATTTGGACAACACACCGTTTCTCGTTTTTGCGGTATCGGCGTATTTTGAGATGATCGGGAAAAAGCGTGCGCAGCCGCTCTTTCGGGTGTGGTGTGCGGCACTTGACCGCGGCATGGCGTGCATTCCGCTGAGCGAAGAAGGGCTGGTCTATAACGATGCGGCGGCGCCGCACTCGCCGTATGGGTTTACGGATACCGTGTGCAAGACCGGGCGGCTTTTTATGGAATCTGTGCTTTTCTGGCGGGCTGCAAAGCAAATGGCGCGGCTGTATGACACGCTGCTGCAAAAGGAGGAAGCGGCAGCCGCATACGAACGGAAAGCGCGCTGCGTGGAAGAGAATATCCATAAGCTTTGGGACGCGCAGGCCGAAGCATTCTTTGCGGCGGACGGAGACTGCAGGCAGCACGATGTATGGGGCATGCTGTATGCGTGGGCTATCGGGTTTCCGATGGAGGAAAGTCTGCGCAGCGGCATGACCGCATGGTTGCTCTGCAACCGGGAGCGCTACATGTACCGCGGGCAGATCTGCCAGCTTTTGGACGGTGCGGCGTGGGAAAAGCTTTTGATCGACATTCCGGCGGGCGAATACCAGAACGGCGCGTATTGGGCGACGGCGAGCGGATGGGCGCTGGAGCTTTTTGACCGCTGTGATCCGCCTTATGCGGCGCACATGCTGAACGAGCTGCTGACGGATTTTGAGGAAAACGGAATTTGCGAGTGCATCAATGAAAACTACCGAAAGCTGCCGCAGTTTGTGGTGAGCGCCGTCAATGTACGCGGTGCGCTGCGCAGAATTTTACTTGCCGAAGGAGGCTTAACATGCTGAAACAGAGCGGAAACGCGATCGTATGGTCTTACGACGGAGAAACGCTGCGCGCAGAGCCGTGGGGTGACGCAAGTGTGCGTGTGCGCGCGGTGAAAATGGGAAAAATAGGGCAGGCACCGGACTGGGCGCTGCTGCCGTCCGAGAATACCGAGATCGATATCACGGAGACGGAATATGAGGGTCTGAAGGCGCTTTGCTTAAAAAACGGAAAAATCAGCGTGATCGTACAAGAAAACGGGCGCGTGACGATTTTAGACCGAAACGGGAAGAAGCTTTTGCAGGAATTTGTGCGCGACCGTACGGTGCGCGGCACGGATTTCAGCGCTTTGATGATCTCGGCACGCGAGTTTATGCCGAACCCCGGCGGCGGGTATGCGCTGAAGGTGCGTTTTGAATCCGACCCCGAAGAAAAGATCTACGGCATGGGACAGTACCAGCAGGAGACGTTTAACTTAAAGGGTGCTGTGCTGGAGCTTGCGCAGCGCAACGCACAGGTGAGCGTTCCGTTTTATGTTTCGAGCCTTGGCTACGGCTTTTTGTGGAACAACCCGGCAATCGGCGAAGTGACGTTCGGCACGAACAAAACGCAGTGGACGGCGTGCTCGACGGAACAGATGGATTACTGGGTGACGGCCGGCGACACGCCGGAGGAGATCATGGCGCAGTACGCGCGCACGACGGGCTTCCCGAGCGAGATGCCCGACTTTGCGACGGGCTTTTGGCAGTGTAAATGCCGCTACCAGACGCAAGAGGAGCTTTTATCCGTAGCGCGGGAGTATAAACGCCGCGGGCTGCCGCTTTCCGTTATCATCATCGACTTTTTCCACTGGCCGAATCAGGGCGTGTGGGACTTTGACAAAACGTATTGGCCCGACCCGAAGGGTATGGCGGATGAACTGCGCGCGATGGGCGTTAAGCTGTTTGTATCCGTATGGCCGACGGTAGATCCACGCAGCCCGTATTACGGTGAGATGATCGAAAAGGGCTACATTGTGCATACCGACCGCGGCGGCAGAACGATGCTGGAATGCGGCGGCTATGAGACATTTATGGACACCACGAACCCGGACGCGCGGGCGTATGTTTGGGATAAGCTTAAAAAGAGCTACTATGACTGCGGCATTAAAAACTACTGGCTGGATGCCGCAGAGCCGGAGAGCATTCCGTATCATTTCGATAACTTCCGCTATGCAGCGGGCCCCGGCTTGCAGGTGGCGAATATTTATCCGTTCATGTACGGCACGATGGTCTATGACGGGCTGCGTGCCGAGGGCGAAACGGAGATCATCAATTTGGAGCGCTGCGCATGGGCGGGCAGCCAGAGGATTGGCACGCTTGTGTGGTCGGGCGACATTGTTTCGGACTTTAAGACGATGCGCAGGCAGGTCATAGCCGGGCAGCACATGGCGATGGCGGGCATTCCGTGGTGGACGACTGACATCGGTGGGTTTGTCGGCGGTGACCCGAATGACCCGGCGTTCCGCGAGTTGCTGGTGCGCTGGTTCCAGTACGGTGCGTTCTGCCCGGTGTTCCGTCTGCACGGAAACCGCACGCCTGAGGGCGAGCCAATGTCTGAGGAGCTTGGCGGCGGTATGGCGCCGAGCGGCGCGGCAAACGAAGTGTGGAGCTTCGGCGAGGAGGCTTACCCAATCCTCGTGCAGTATATGCAGCTTCGCGAGCGCATTCGTCCGTATATCAAAGCGCAGATGGAGCGCTGCCACAAAGAGGGCACGCCGGTCATGCGCCCGCTGTTCTTCGATTACCACGAAGACGAGGAAGCTTGGAAGCATGGAGACGCCTACTTGTTCGGTCCGGATATTCTGGTCTCGCCGGTCACGGAGGCCGGCTGCACCTCGAAAGCGGTCTACTTGCCAAAAGGTGCGGATTGGCGCGAGGTAGAGACGGGGAAGGTCTATGCCGGCGGACAAACCGTGAACTGTGAAACACCGCTTTGTGTCATGCCCGTATTTGTACGGGAGGGCGCGGAGCTGGATTGGACGTTACTGAAACGCAGATAAATTTGTTGGGAGGTACAAATTATGAGTTGTATTCGAGTTGGCAGCGTCGGCATCGGCGGTATTTCCCGCCACGTGCATTTGCCGGGCATTGAACGCAGCCCTGATTTGAAGCTGGTCGCGGTGTGCGACATTGACCCCGAGGCGCTGCGTTACGCGCAGGAAAAATACGGCATTGACGAGGCGCATTGCTTTACGGATTACCACGACCTCATCAACTGCCCGGATGTGGACGCGGTGGATATTTCCACGCCGAACGACGTACACTACGAGGTGGCGCTTGCGGCGGCGGAGGCCGGAAAGCCGTATGCGGTGGAAAAGCCCATTGTGATGACGGGCGAGCAGGCGGATCACCTTGCGCAGGTGACAAAAGAGCGCGGCGTAAAGAGCATGGTGTGCTTCTCTTACCGCTTTAAGGCCTCTGCGCGTTACGCAAAAGATCTGATCGAGCGCGGGCTCATTGGCGATATTTATCATGTGGACATGCAGTATTATCAAGCATGGGGATTGCCGATGTGCAACACGCCGCTTGTGTGGCGCTTTGAGCAGAAGCACACGGGCTCCGGCGCTTTGGGCGACCTTGGCAGCCACGCGCTTGACCTTGTTCGGTTTGTGACGGGCAAGGAATATAAACGGCTCATCAGCCACACGGGCACGTTTGTGCACGAGCGCGAAAAGCTGGACAGCAGCGGCATGGGCAAGGTGGACGTGGACGACTTCTCCAACTATTTTGCGGAGATGGACGGCGGCACGGCGGCGACGTTCCGCATCACACGTTTCGGTTTTGGGCGCGGCAATTACCAGACGATGGAAATTTACGGCAGCCGCGGCGCAATTCAGTATGAGCTTGACCACGCTGCGCCGGATGTGGACGAAATTTACGTCTGCATGGGCGAAGTCGGGCAGGAATCGCACACGTTTACAAAGCTGCCGATCCCGGATAAATTCAAGGTGGATCAGATGCAGTCCTTTGCCGATATTATCCTTGGCAAGGCGGACGGCAAGGCGGCGACGATCGAAGACGGCAGGGTGAACCAGCACCTTGTGGACGCCGTGATCCGCTCCGGAGAAACGGGAGAATGGGAGACCTTATAATAAAGAAAGGGGAGAAAGTAAATGACCATTAAAGTAACGATTTGGAACGAATATCTGCATGAAATTCAGTTTAAAGAGATCGCCGCGATCTACCCGAAGGGCATCCACGGCTGCATTGCGGAGTTTTTGGAAAAAGCAGGCATGGAGGTACAGACAGCTACCTTGGAGCAGCCCGAGCACGGCCTGACGGAAGAAGTGCTGAAAAACACCGATGTGCTGATCTGGTGGGGACACATGGCGCACGACCGCGTGAAGGACGAGATCGTGGAGCGCGTATATCGCCGTGTACTGAGCGGCATGGGGCTTATCGTGCTGCACTCCGGCCACGCTTCTAAAATCTTCCAAAAGCTGTGCGGTACGGACAGCGGCTGCCTGAAATGGCGCGAGGACGGCGAAAAAGAGATCCTGTGGGCGGTCGACCCCGGACATCCTATCGTTGCGGGTCTGGAAGAAAAGATCATTATTCCGCAGGAAGAAATGTACGGCGAGCACTTTAACATTCCGCAGCCGGACGAGCAGGTGTTCATCAGCTGGTTTGAGGGCGGCGAAGTGTTCCGCAGCGGCTGCTGCTGGCACCGCGGCAAGGGTAAAGTGTTCTACTTCCGCCCCGGCCACGAGGCGTTCCCGGTCTACTACCAGCCGGAGATTCAAAAGGTCATCATCAACGCCGTGAAGTGGGCGGCGCCGACCGATGCGCCGGAAGTGGTTTACGGCAACACTGTGCCGGTCGTACCGTTTGTGAGCCACATGGAAGGCAAGACCATTCAGGGTCTGCATGAGAAAAAATAACAGCTATTTGGACTGTGCTTCATAATCACGCCCCAAAAAAGGAAGCGCCCGAGCAGAAAACACGAAATGTGCTCTGTTCGGGCGCTTTCTTATGGTTTAAAGTGAAAACTCAGCCTAAGTCGATGGAGCGCTGGGCGCAGGCGTTCAGCTCCATGCCGGCGGTATGGCCGGCGAGATATTCGTAGTAGGCCTGTGCGCCGACCATGGCGGCGTTGTCGCCGGTGAGAGAGAGGTCGGGCATATAGAGCGTGCGGCCGGTACGCTTGCATTCTTCCGTAAGGCGGCGGCGCAAGAGCGAGTTTGCGGAGACGCCGCCCGCGATGACGAGCTTTTTGTGGCCGGTCTCGTCTGCGGCGTGCAGAAAGTTGCGCACGAGGCAATCGACAACGGCCTTGCGGTAAGAGGCGGAAAGATCGGCAATGTTGACGGTCTGGCCCTTTTGCTCGGCATTATGCAGAATGTTGATGACGGCGGTCTTGAGGCCGGAGAAGCTGAAATCGAGCGGAGCGCCGTCTACGGTCGGGCGCGGAAGCTTGAACGCTTTGTCGTTGCCGGTCTCAGCGAGTTTATCCATGGCGATGCCGCCGGGATAGGGCATGCCCATGGCGCGCGCGGCCTTATCGAACGCTTCGCCCGCGGCATCGTCACGCGTTTTTCCGAGGATGCGGAGCTTTGTGTAGTCCGTCACTTCGATGATGTGCGTGTGGCCGCCGGAGACGACAAGGCACAGGAACGGAGGCTCGAGTTCCGGGTTCGTGATGTAGTTTGATGCGATGTGGCTGCGCAGGTGGTGCACCGGGATGAGCGGTAAATTTGCAGAAAGAGAGAGGCCTTTCGCGAAATTTACGCCGACGAGCAGCGCACCGATGAGCCCCGGCGCGTAGGTGACGCCGATGGCATCGAGGTCGTTTACGGTGAGCTCGGCGCGCTCGAGTGCTTCACGCACGACGCCTACAATGGCTTCGCTGTGGCGGCGCGAGGCAATCTCCGGCACGACACCGCCGTATAACTTGTGTTCTTCTACCTGCGTTGCGACGACGCTGGAAAGCACGCGGCGGCCGTTTTCTACAACGGCTGCGGCGGTCTCATCGCAGGAGCTTTCAATGGCTAAAATTTTCATTTTTCTATCCTTTGGTCTTTGATTTGCGGGGTGAACCGCGGAAATATTCGGCTCAGTCGAGACCGATGAGCAGCTCTTTGAGCGCATCGGAGACGGGTGCGCCGTATTCGCTCATCTGCCAGCTTTCAGCAAAGCGAACGGTTTTTGCAAATTCTGCGCCGTACTGGCGGGTGAGGCACGCGAGCACGTCCTCGTCCACGTCGCCGCGGTCCCAGTTGAACGTACTGCGCAGGTACTCTACGCGCTCCTCGTGCGTTTTACCGGCGAGATCCACGTGGTCATCTGCCCACGGAAGCCAATCGAGGAACTGGGAGGCGTGGCAGCACTCGACGTGAAACAGCGTTTCGCGGTCGTCATCTGCCGGGCGGGCGAAATCGGATCGGAACGGTTTGGGGTCGGTGAAGCCGTCTGCCCAGTAAAGAATGGTCGGCGTTTTGCGCAGCACGGGGGTATCCGGGCAAATGGCGGGCACGCCCATGAGATACGAGCAGTCCTGAACGAGCTGGCCCGTAGCGCGGTGGTCGGGGTGATAATCGCACGCGCGGTTCGTGAAGATGACGTCCGGCTTAAAATTGCGGATGGTGCGCATGAGCGTTTCGCGCGCTTCGAGCGACGGGGTCAGGCGGCCGTCGTCGAACGGCAGAATTTCATAGGTGGCGCCGAGGTAGGCAGCGCTTTTCTGCGCTTCTGCCGCGCGCGTTTTGATGAGCTCTTCGCCGCGCATGGTCTGGTGGCCTGCGTTGCCGGTCGTCATGGAGACAAAGCGGACAATGCAGCCCTTTGAAACCAAGCGCTTTGTGATGCCGCAGGTGCAGATATCGACATCGTCCGGGTGTGCGCCGATCATCATGGCGCGTAAAGGTTCTGACATAATAAAGCCCTCCCGAGAGAAAATGAGATCAATACAACCGCCGCGGCTGTTCCGCGACTTTTTCTCATTTATTTTAGCACAAGGCAGGCGCGAAAACAAGCCCGCACAACGTGCAAAGCGAGGAAAATGCGCGAAAACGGGTATTCTGGCGCTCCTCTGTATTTGGGGCATGGGCATTGATCGCGTTTTGCAGGTTTTGCTCGGCACGAGGAATATCCGCGACACGGTGATGTTCCCACTGATGCGGCCGGAACCGTAAGCGGAAAAAACAGCGAAATTCTGCATTTTCAAATTGCGTTTCCTGCATTTTTATGCTATACTTTAACGGTATATCCATGAAAATACGAAACCGATACAGAAAGTGATGACTTATGAGAATTTCCGATATTTTGAAGACCAATAAGGTGACGGTCTCTTGCGAGATGTTCCCGCCGAAGCCGGGCAAACCATTGGAAAACACACAGCAGGTGGTGCATGAGATCGCGGCATATAAGCCCTCTTTTATGAGCGTGACCTACGGCGCGGGCGGCTCCAACTCCAAAAACACACTGTCCATTGCAGAAGAGGTGCAGAAAAGCGGCGTTACGGCGCTGGCACATTTGACGTGTGTGGGGCAGGACGAAGAGAACCTCAGAGCGTCCATCAATGCGTTTAAGGCGAGCGGCATTGAGAATATTCTGGCGCTGCGCGGCGATATTCCGGAGGGTGATACAGCGCCGCAGACGTTCCCGCACGCGAGCGACCTCATCAATGCCATTCGCCGCGAGGGTGCGGATTTCTGCATCGGCGGCGCATGTTACCCGGAGGGACACCCGGAATCGTACAACAGCGACGCGGACATTGACGGCGTGCGCCGCAAGGTGGAAAGCGGCTGCGAGTTTTTAACGACGCAGATGTTCTTTGACAACAACATTCTTTATAATTATATGTTCAAGCTCCTGCGCCACGACATTCGCGTGCCGGTCATTGCGGGCATTATGCCGGTGACGAACGCGAAGCAGATCAAGCGCATTATGAGCCTTTCGAGTTCTTCTATGCCGGCGCGCTTTAAGGCGATCGTCGATCGTTTTGCGAACAACCCGGAGGCGATGAAGCAGGCGGGCATTGCGTATGCGACCGAGCAGATCATCGACCTCATCGCGAATGACGTGACGCATATTCATATCTACACGATGAACCGCCCGGATATTGCGGGCAGCATCATGACGAACCTTTCAAAGATCATTGACGGCTATGAAGCTGAATGAGAAAGAGGCGCTGCGCTACCTTGGCTTTCGCGGGAAGCCGGCCGATGCGGACACCGATGAGATGATTCGCGAGATCGGCGGCGAGATGCTGCGCACGCTCACGCCGAAATGTGTATATAAAAGATACGACATAAAAGTACTTGAGAACGCGGTGGAGCTGGACGGCTGGCGCATCGAGAGCATAAAGCTTTCACGCCATTTACGCGGCTGCAAGGCGGCGTATTTGTTTGCGGCGACGCTGGGTTTGCAGGCCGATATGATGATACGGCGGTTATCCGCGCTCAATATGGCGCGCGGCACGGTGGCGCATTCCGTTGCGAATGCGCTCATTGAAGACTACTGTGACGAAATGCAGGCGCAGATCGCGGAAAAGGAAGCCGCAACGGGCTTATTTTTGAAGCCGCGCTATTCGCCGGGGTACGGCGACTTTGCGCTCGAAAGCCAAAAAGAGATCTTTGCGCGGCTGGAATGTGCAAAGCGCATTGGGCTGACGCTGACGGACACCATGCTGATGGTGCCGTTTAAATCCGTGACGGCGGTCATCGGCGTGACGGACGCGCCGACATGCACATACGTAAAGTGCCGCGGCTGCGCGAACACCGACTGCGAGTTCCGCGAAATCTGACGCGCAGAGAAAGGGAGAAAATTTATGCATCCTGTTATAGACCGATTCGGAAAATCTGTTGTCATTGTGGACGGCGGCATGGGCACACTTTTGCAGGCGAACGGCCTTATGGGCGGCGAGCTGCCGGAGCTTTGGAACCTGACACACCCCGAGGTGCTTTTGAAAATTCAGTCCGACTACGTGAACGCGGGCTGCGATATTTTGACGGCGAACATGTTCGGCGCGAACCGTTTAAAACTGGAAAAGACGGGCCACACCGTGCAGGAGGTCGTCTCACAGGCGTTGAAGCTTGCACACACGGCGAGCGGCGGCAAGGCGGCGGTGGCGCTCGACATCGGCCCCTCCGGCAAGCTTTTGAAGCCGTTCGGTGATTTGGCGTTTGATGACGCGTACGAGCTTTTTAAAGAGGAAATTATCGCGGGCAGGGACAACGCCGATCTCGTAATCATCGAGACGATGAGCGACGCCTACGAAGCGAAGGCGGCGCTGCTTGCGGCAAAGGAAAACTGTGACTTGCCGGTCATTGTAACGTTTACGTTTGACAGCACGGGAAAGCTCTTGACGGGCAGCAACATCCCGGCGGCACTGCTGCTGGCGGAGAGCCTCGGTGCGGACGCGGTGGGCATCAACTGCAGCCTCGGTCCGGAGCAGATGGAAAGCTTTGTCGATGAAATGCTGACGCTGACGAATTTGCCCATTGTCATCAACCCGAACGCCGGTCTGCCGGTTTCCGTGAACGGCGAGACCTCGTACCCCGTGGGGCCGGAGGAATTTTACGCGTACATGGAGCGCTTTGCGGAGAAAGGCGCGGCGATTCTCGGCGGCTGCTGCGGCACGACGCCGGAGCACATCCGACTGCTTGCAGAACGCCTGAAAAACAAGCCGGTGAAGGAGCGTCACATTGAAAAGAAGACGGTGGTGTCCTCGTACACGCATACGGTGACGTTCGGTGCGCGACCGATTTTGATTGGCGAGCGCATCAACCCGACGGGCAAGCCGCGCTTAAAACAGGCTTTGCGCGAAGGCGATTTGGAATATCTGTGCCGTGAGGGCATTGCGCAGACGGAACACGGCGCGGACATTCTGGACGTGAACGTGGGTCTGCCGGAGCTTGACGAGCCCGCGGTGATGGAAAGGGCCATCATCAACTTGCAGAGCGTGACGAACACGCCTTTGCAGATCGATACCTCAAACGTGGAGGCCATGGAGCGCGCGCTGCGTATTTATAACGGCAAGCCTCTTGTGAACTCCGTGAACGGCAAAGAGGAATCGCTGCACACGGTGCTGCCGCTTGTGAAAAAGTACGGTGCTGCGGTGGTTGCCTTGACGCTCGACGAAAAGGGCATCCCGGCTTCTGCTGCGGAGCGTGTGGCGATTGCGGAGAAGATTTTGAAAACGGCGGAAAGCTACGGCATCGACCGCAGCGACGTGATTATTGACACGCTTGCAATGACGGTGAGCACGGGCGCGGATAACGCGATGATCACGCTCGATGCGCTTGACACCATCCGCCACAAGCTCGGCGTACATACGGTGCTGGGCGTCTCCAATATTTCGTTCGGTCTGCCGCGCCGCGAGCTGGTGACCTCCACGTTCTTCGTGATGGCGATGCAGCGCGGATTAAGCTCCGGCATCATCAACCCGCTGAGCGACGAGCTGATGAAGGCGTACCGCTCGTTCTGCGCGCTGATGGGCATAGACGTGGGCTGCAAGGCGTATATCGAAGCGTATGCGAACACCACGGCGGCACCGGACGTGCGCACGGGTGCCGCGCAGCAGAGCGCAGGCGGGTCTGCCGAAAGCGTTTCGCTGCACCGCGCCATTGTGAAAGGCCTGCGCGAGCAGGCGGGACAGCTGACGGACGAGATGCTGAAAACGACGCCGCCGCTGGAAATCATCAACGGTGAGCTTATCCCGGCGCTCGACGAAGTGGGGCAGGGCTTTGAGAAAAACACGGTGTTCCTGCCGCAGCTTCTCATGAGCGCAGACGCAGCGAAGGAGGCGTTTGAGCGCATCAAGCAGAACCTTGCGAAAAAGGGCATTCAGGAGGAAAAGAAGGGTACCATCATCCTTGCGACCGTGAAGGGCGACATTCACGATATCGGCAAGAACATTGTGAAGGTGCTGCTTGAAAACTACGGCTTTGACGTACTCGACCTCGGTAAGGACGTGCCGCCGGAGATCATTGTGCAGACGGCGATCGAGAAAAACGTGCGCCTTGTGGGGCTTTCTGCCCTGATGACGACGACGGTGGAGAGCATGGCGGAGACGATCCGCCAGCTGCGCAAAGCGCATGACTGCAAGGTCATGGTGGGCGGCGCGGTGCTGAATCCCGAGTACGCTAAGGAGATTGGCGCGGATTTCTACTCCAAAGATGCGATGGGCAGTGTGCGCTACGCGGAAAAGCTGTTTAACGGCGAAGTGTAAAAACAATCAGAGCATAGAAAAAGGGCGGCAGTTGCGCTTAACTGTCGTCCTTTTGTACTGTGCAAAATTATCTGCGGTTTGTAAACCACACGTCGATCTCATCGGGTATGGGGGTCTCAAAAAGCGTGAGAACTTTTTGCAGCAGGCCGCTGTCTACGGCGTAGTCGGTCGTTTCACCGGCGGCAACAGCAGCGTTGCGCGCTTCAATGTTTTTCGCCCAGTCTGCATCGGAAATGTCGATGTAGTGCCACTCGAAGTCGATGTCGGCATTTTTGTAGTAGGCGGAAACATCTGTGCGCTCTTTGCAGCTCCAGAAGCCCCAGTCTAAAATGACATTGCAGCCCGCGCGGGCGATGTCCACGGCTTTTTTGTGGAGATATGCTTTGATGTCCGCGCTGATCGCATCGCGGCGGTCGCCGAGGTCATGGTGGAAGAGGTCATTTTCAATCTCATCGCAGGAGAGCACCACAGCGTGTTCTTTTTCCTTGAGCTGCCGGGTATAAAAGCCTTTGCCGCTGCAGATTTTGCCGCAGATCAAAAATACTTTTGCCATGCTTTTTACATTATTCTTTGCCGTTCCAGCAGTAGGTGCAAAGGCAGTCTGCGTCGATGCCGACGGACTCCATCATATCGTCGAGGCGGTGGTAGTGAAGGGAGGTGAAGTGCAGCTTTTCGCCGATCTTCTCCACCATCTTCCGGTACTTCTCGCTGTCCGGGTCGGCGTATTCTTCAAGTGTGGCGCGGTCGGGGTCGCAGCCCTCAAGCTCTTTAATGACGCGGCGGGTGATGAGCTCCATTTCGGACGTGGAGCGGGAGAAGTTTAAGTATTTGCAGCCGAAGAGCAGCGGCGGGCAGGCGGGGCGAATGTGCACTTCTTTTGCGCCGCTTGCGTAGAGGAACTCGGTCGTTTCGCGCAGCTGCGTGCCGCGCACGATGGAGTCATCGATGAGCAGGAGGCTCTTGCCCTCAATGAGGTCATGCACCGGGATGAGCTTCATTTTGGCGATGAGGTCGCGCTTGCTCTGGTGCGTCGGCATGAAGGAGCGCGGCCATGTGGGCGTGTATTTGATGAACGGGCGGGAGAACGGCACGCCGGACTCGTTGGCATAGCCGATGGCGTGCGCGATGCCGGAATCCGGTACGCCGGCGACAATGTCGGGGTGGACGTTATCGCGGCGGGCGAGCGCGCGGCCGCAGTTATAGCGCATGCTCTCGACGGAGATGCCCTCGTAGCTGGAGGACGGGTAGCCGTAGTAGACCCACAGGAACGTGCAGATCTTCATTTTTTTGCCGGGGGCGACGAGCGTTTGCACATGGTCGGCGTCGAACACGACAACTTCGCCCGGGCCGAGCTCGCGCAGGTCGTGGTAGCCGAGGTTTAAATACGCGAAGCTTTCAAAGCTTGCGCAGTAGCCGTCTTCCTTTTGGCCGAGCACGACAGGGGTGCGGCCGAGTTTATCGCGTGCCGCGTAAATGCCGCGCGGCGTCAGGACGAGCATACTCAAAGAACCGTCGACGACCTCCTGCGCGTAGCGAATACCGTCGATGAAATTCTCTTTCTGGTCGATGATGGCGGCGACGAGCTCTGTGGGGTTCACTTCGCCGTTTTGCATCTCAAAGAAATGCGTGCCGCGCCCGATGATGTCCTCTACGATCTCATTGGCGTTATTAATCTTGCCAATGGTCGTAATGGCGAAGGTGCCGTGATGCGAACGCACCAAAATCGGCTGTGCTTCATAATCGGAGATGCAGCCGATGCCGAGCGTGCCGTGCATAGATTGCGATTCCGTTGTAAACTTCGTGCGGAACGGAGCGTTTTCAATGTTGTGAATGGCTTTGTCAAAGCCGGTCTCCGGGCTGTAAACCGCCATGCCCGCGCGGCGTGTGCCGAGGTGGGAGTGGTAATCAATGCCGAAAAAAAGGTCGAAAACGCAGTCAGTCTGCGATGCTGCGCCGAAAAAACCGCCCATAAAATAGATCTTCCTTTGCTGAAAAATTGAGGGGGCAGTACCGCGGAGGAGTTATGCGGTATTGTCCAAAACACTTTTATTATAACAAAAATCGCGTTATCCGAAAAGAGACACAAAAGAAAAAGACCGCCGAAATTTCGGCAGCCTTTTTGTAAAGGATAACAGAATTTTTTACAAGATGGGTTCTTTTGCCTGAATGGATCTTGCGTGCAGCGCAAAAATCTCGTGGCGGCGGTCTGTGCCGAAGATGTGCTGCTTGTCGTACTCGGTGCTGAAGCCGACGATGTAAATGACGAGCAGGCCGGTTTGCGGCCACAGCATGGAGATATCCAAAAGCCCGTGCAGCAGAACGCAAACGATGACGGAGACCGTGAGGGCGTAGCGCTGGTGGCACTTGTGGCTGCGGTGCAGGCGGATAATCTTGCCGACATTGATGGCAAAGTAACCGAGTAAGACCGCCGTACCCACAAATCCGAAGTCCATGAGGAGCTCCAAAAGCAGGTTGTGCGAATGCTTTGCGATGCTGTATGAGCCGTAGAGGTCATGGATGCGTGCGTATGTATTGTAGCCGCGGCCGAACCACGGGGCGTCCATAATACTGCCGATGGCGCCCGACCAGATGCTCATGCGTTTTGCAAAATCGTGCCGGATGAGATCGATGCGCGGGAGGAAATCGAGCGATTCACCGAACAAGACGAGTGTGAGCAAAATGCCGAGCATGGTGAAAAGGTACACGGAAAGCCACTTCTTCTTGCCACAGAACCACAGCATGACAGGGCAGACGATGAGCAGCACCATGAAAGTGGTGCGGCACTCGGTGAGCTCAAGCGCGATAAGATTCAACGGAATCAGGGCAGCGTATAAACCGCGCAGCGGCGTATCTTCGCTTTTTACGATGTTGTAGATGCAGAAGAGCACGACGAGCGAAATGTAAAACGCATAGTAATTGGGGTTTGTAAAGATGGAGTTATACCGCGCACCGTAAACCCACTCCATGCCGAGCGCGCGTTGAACGAGCGCGACAAGGAGGCAATAGGGGCTCATGATGCAGACAAAAGACAAAATGAGGCGGAACGCGCGCTGGGTCATCGTATAGGTGACGAAAATGACGGCGATGAATGCGAACACCATAAAAACGCCGAGCAGAATATCCGTTACGGTGCCGCCTGAGAAAATCGTGACGAGCAGGGAGAGCACCCAGAAAGCCGAAAGAAAAAATAAATCCTGTTTACGGCGGAAGAAAACGAAGCTCTGCTTCGTGGCGGCAATGTAAAACGGCAATAAAAGCAGCGCCAGCATCTCGGCATAGACGGTGAGGAAAATGGAAGCCGTTAAAACGAGCAAGACCTTTTCGTTTGGGGTAAGCTCTAAAAATCCCTTTTTCAGTGCTCTGAATACTTGCAGATAAATGCACCTCCTGTGGACCGCGGCCGTATACCGTGATCCGGTAAAACCGTTTCAAGAAATTACGAAATCATAAAAATTCAAATCATGTGCGTACATGCGTACATGAGCACGCTCATATAAATAAGAAATACCCCGGCACAGATTACTATTTTATCGCAACTTTTCTGGATTTACAAGGGCTTTTGCAGCTTTTTTGCATTTATAAAGAGATTTGTAAGATTTGATTTTAAAACTGAACAGAAGATTTACATAAGGAGCAAAACTTTATTGAAGTTGCACAAGGTTTGTCTGCACAACTTGAACAATGCGCTGTATTGAAATGGGCATGACAGGCGTGCTATAATACGAAATATAAAGGGTGCGCGTTTGCCGCCCGAGGTTTAGGAGGCTGCTTTCAGATCTATGGATATACGAGTCTTGCAGTATTTTCTGGCTGTTGTGCGTGAGGAGAACATCACGAAGGCGGCACAGCTTTTACATATCACACAGCCCACACTTTCCCGCCAGCTGATGGGGCTGGAGCAGGAGCTTGGCGTGAAGCTGTTCAGCCGCAACAACCACAGCGTCACGTTGACGGAGGAGGGGATGTTATTCCGCCGCCGCGCAGAGGAAATCGTGACGCTTTCCGAAATGACAAAGCGGGAATTAAAGCAGGAGGCAATGCTGACCGGCGAAATCTCCATCGGCAGCGGCGAGTACCACGGCTCCTGCCATCTTTCCGGCATTCTGGCGGCGTTTCGCGCCGAACACCCGAACGTGACGTACAGCATTTATAGCGGCAACTCCGATAACATTAAGGAGCGCATTGAACGCGGCACGTTGGACATCGGCTTGCTGTTGGAGCCGGTGGAAATCAGCAAGTATGATTTTCTGCACTTCCCGGTGCCGGAAACGTGGAACGCGCTGGTGCGGTCGGATTCGCCGCTGGCACAGAAGCCGTATTTGACGCCACAGGACATTGTGCCGTACCCGGCGGTGTTTTCGCGCCGGGACCAGATCCGCAGTGAGATTGTGAACTGGTTCGGCGACAGCGCGGACCGGCTCAACATTATCGCGCACGGCGATTTGCAGTACAACATGGCCTCGGTCATTCGCCGCGAAAACGGCGTGCTGTTCACGCTGAAACTCGACTTGCAGCATAACGGCCTGAAATTCGTGCCGCTGCAGCCGCCGATCCGCGCCGCGACGGTGCTCGTTTGGAAAAAGAACCGTGTGCTTTCACCGCTGACGAACGCGTTCCTCGATTTTGCGAAGAAATACATTTCCGGCATGGAGAAGGATAAAAAATAGGTATTGGACATTATTTTGATGGTTTAGTATACTGAAAGCAAGAAATCACGAATTTTTATAGAAAAGGGGAAGACACATGGAATACGTAAAACTCGGCAACTCTGACCTGAATGTTTCGCGCATTTGCCTTGGCTGCATGGGCTTTGGCGAAGCGGCCGCGGGGCAGCACCGCTGGACGCTGGATGAGGAAAGCTCCAACGAGATCATCAAAGCGGCGCTCGAGAACGGCATCAACTTTTTTGACACGGCGATGAGCTACCAAGGCGGCACGAGCGAGATGTTTGTCGGCCGTGTGCTGCGCGATTTTGCCCGCCGCGAGGATGTGGTGCTGGCGACGAAATTTGAGCCGCGCACCGACGAGGAGATTGCAAACGGTGTGACGGGGCAGCAGCACGTGAAAAACTGCCTCGATGCAAGCCTGAAGCGTCTCGGTATGGACTACGTTGATCTGTACATCTGCCATATGTGGGACTATCGCACGCCCATTGAGGAGATTATGGAGGGGCTGAACGACGCGGTGAAGGCCGGCAAGGTCCGCGCCATCGGCATCTCGAACTGCTATGCGTGGCAGCTGGCGCAGGCGAATTACTACGCCCGTATGCACGGCATGGCGGAGTTTGTATCCGTTCAAGGGCATTATAATCTCATTTTCCGCGAGGAGGAGCGCGAAATGGCGCCGTTCTGCAAGGCGGAGAACATTGCGATGACGCCATACAGTGCACTCGCCGCAGGGCGGCTCTCGAGGCATCCTGGTGAGAGCTCCAAGCGTCTTGAGGAAGACAACTACGCGAAATTTAAGTACGACAAGACCGCTGAAACCGACGGTGTGATCATTGACCGTGTGGCGGAGCTGGCCGAGAAGCGCGGCTGCACCATGACGGAGATCGCCCTCGCGTGGCTGCTGACGAAGGTTGCGTCGCCCATCTGCGGCGCAACGAATCTTTCGCACATCACAGGGCTTGTGAACGCCGTTGAATTGAAGCTGACAACCGATGAGATTGCATACCTTGAAGAGCCCTACGTGCCGCACGCGTTGGTCGGCGTGATGGCGCAGAACCATGGGTGATTTGGAGACGCCGTGTATTTCACTGCCCGCAGGGCAATTTCACATACCGAAGGGATTCGTTTCGTTGAAAAAAGGACTTTGCAAACGCAAAGTCCTTTTTCTGGAAGGGGTGGACACTTTAGATCCCCCCCTTGTATTCAACTGAGAAACGGCAAAAAACTTAAAAAATAAATTTTTTTGCCCAAAATTTTGCGCTTGACTTAACCGGGATCGTGGTAAACTCTGCAACAAAATTTCTGTATGATTATTATAGCATACGTCCCAAGTTCTGTCCAGTCTTTTCGACAAAAAATTTTCAGGAGATGTTATGGAATGTTAATAGAGTTATGGGCCGAAAAGTTACCCACAAAAAAATAGCACCGATGCCCCCCGGATTGAGGACATCGGTGCTATTTTTTTGCAGGCAACCTATTTTTTCAATGGCAGGTTTGCGTCCTGCTCATATCCACCTACAAACCGTATTCTGATTTGGGTAGCGGATAAAACAGTCACCTGTTCAATAATTCTTCGGATGAAGTCATCGTTAAATTCAGTAAGGTTCAGGTTTTCCTCGTTATTGATATAAAGCAGGGCCTGTTGGTACTGGTATTCCTGTGCCTGATTTGCCATCTTCTTTTTCTGGATTTCCTGCAGTTGGTTGGTAAGGCCCATTTTCTGTTCAGAAAGCTGCCGTAACTTGGCGGCATAGAAATCGCTGTCACCACCCTGTGCGATAATTTTAACTAAGGCCGACATTTCCTGCTGCAGCTTGTCTATTTGTTTTTCCAGCGATTGCGGTGTGATTTGATTCCCGGAAAACAGGATAATGTTTTCTTGAACATCACGCAAATTTTTCAGGATATCTTCTTTGTCCCCGACCACTTTTTGAATACATTGGAGGATTGCCTGATGCAAGGCTTCTTCCGATATGGTTGGTGAATGCTGGCAGTATTTTGTTCCGAATTCCAATCGGCTGATGCAGCGCCAGACTACTTTCTTCTTGCCCTTTTTTACCCAAGTGGTCCGGCGATACATGGAACCGCATTCCCCGCAAACCAGCCTTTCGGAAAGTGCATACTTGCTGCAGTATTTGCCCAGCGCACTCTTGGTTTTCTTTTGGGAAACCTTCTTTTTGCTGTTCCTTCTGGTCAGTTCAAGCTGGACATTTAGGAAATCCTCACGAGGGATAATGGCCGGATGGTTGTCAGTGATGTAATATTGGGTGATTTCCCCGTTGTTTTTCTTCTTTTTCTTGGTTAGGAAGTCTACGGTGTAACTTTTTTGCAGCAGTACATCTCCCATGTATTTCTCATTCCGCAGGATATGTTCAATACTGGATAATCCCCATTCTGTATTCCCCCGTGGCGTCAGTATGTTTCGCCGTTCCAAGGCTTCCTTGATCTGGCGCAGGCTGCGGCCCAGCAGGAACAGGTTAAAAATCATTTTGATATGTTCTGCTTCTTCCGGCACAATCTCCGGCTCTCCGTCATCTCCCTTTTTATAGCCCAGCATATTCTTATAGGGAAAGGCGAATTTTCCTTGACTGTACCCTTTTCGTTTGCCCCATTTGACATTGTTGCTCAGAGATTCGCTTTCGCCTTGGGCGAAGGCACTGGTCCATGTGAAGAATATTTCGCTGGTTACACGGGAGGTGTCCAGCCCTTCTTTTTCAAACCGGATGATAATACCCCGATCCTTGAGCATTCGTATGTATGAAATACATTGCAGGGTATTTCGGGAAAATCTGGATAGCGACTTTGCCAGTATCATGTCGATTTTCCCTTTTTTGCACTGCTTTATCATTTCCATAAAACCGGGGCGGTTCTCATCTCTGGTTCCGCTGATGCCATCGTCTGAAAAAACGCCAGCATATTCCCACTCAGGATTTGAGCGAATCAAATCCTCATAATAGATGATTTGGTTTTCGATACTGGTCTGCTGTTCTTCCTGCTCTGTACTGACTCGGCAGTAAGCCGCTACCCTTAGCCTGTGATTGCGGGTTCGGGCCTGCAGCACTGGGGAGGGTTTAATCTCCCGGATGATTTTCTGCCTGATAGGGGCTTGTGTCTCCATATAAATGCTCCTTTCCGGTGGGCTATATCACTTTTCCGTTTCGCAGTTGAAGGTGAACGGAAGTATTTGGCTGAATAAGGATTTTCTCTGTTATACTGCTAAACAGGTCGTAGTCGAAGTCGGAAATCAGGGGTTGATCGGCCAGCCGTTCCTGTATAAGCTGAGTCATCTGCTCCGAAGCACCGCTTTCGCTGATTTCGTATTTCGCTTTGGCACAATTCATGATAAGCTGGAGCAGCTGATCTGCATTAGCGCGGGGATTGGTCATCTGCCGGTCAATTTCATTATTCAGCCGGAGGACTTCGATGGATAAGCATTCGCAATGCCTTTCTTCCGGTTTCAGCTTTTCCCGGTTTTCAATTGCCCGGTTTAATAGGGCAGTCACGCTTTGCAGCAATAATTCGTCTGGTATGTAGTCTGTGCTGATTCCGCATTTTGGGCATTCCCACAGGATATATCCTGTCCGCATATTGACTCGCTTGAGGATTTGCCCACAGTTTCCACAGCAGATCTTCTGGCGGATTTTTTTCATTTCCGCAGGTAGGCTGCCGCCATATTGCTTTGCCTTGGCTGCTCTGAGGAAAGCTGCTTCTTCCCACTGTTCCTTTGAAACCAGCGGCGGGAATCCTTCATCGCCTGCGTACTTGGAATTGTCCAAAATCCGGCAAATCATGGTTTTATTCCATTGTCCGGCTCCTTCCCGATAAGGAATGCCCGACAAGGAGGCATATTTGGCGAGTGTTGAAAGGGCGGCCTTTTCAAGATATTTTGAAAAGATAGCCTGCACCAAAGGTCCCTCGTCAGGATGCGGGATGATTTCCCCCTTTTCCATTTGATATCCGAATGGCAGGTATCTTTTCTTTTTCATTAGTACAACTCCTATCTTCTTTCAGCCAATTCCATCCCGTTGATTAACCGGAAACATATGGTGTCTGAGAAAATCCTCACTTTAATAACCATATTGCGAAAGGATACAGGTTCAAACTCTAAGATGCTTTCCTGTTCTTCAAAAATTTTCAGAAGCAGGCGGCTTCCATCAAGTATTTCGTGGTAGTCATTTAAATCACGGTATCGCTGAAGCTCCTTCCGCAAATTTTCCAGCTTGGTGTTATTGGTATTGGTTTCACTCATATAAAAAGCAGAATCAATGCACTCTTTGGCTCTCAAAGTGGCCAGCGCATGATTCTGCTCCAACAGATCCGCTATTTCTTTGTTCAACTGCATGGCCCCCGGATGGGACATGAAATTTTTATCGCGCAGTTTTTCTACCTGCGTAATGAATGGGGTTAAAATCTCCGAGCGATTTCTCCCCAGCTTGTTATATAAGGTAACGAATGCGGATTCCACTTCGGACTCCTGCACATTTTCTATGGCGCACAATTTTTTGTCACGAAAATGCCGATAACAGGCCCATACTACAGTTCCGGCTTTGGTTACCCGCCTGCAGAATGTGCTTCCGCACTCACTGCACTCCAGCATTTGGGTGAAAGTATAGGTTTGGATTTCTTTTTTCCGTCCATGGAGTTGATTTTTCTTTTTTAGAAGTTCCTGTGTCAGACGAAACACATTGGGGCTGACGATAGCTTCATGAGTATCCTCCGCATAAAATTGGCTTTTCTCTCCACGGTTTTTTACTTTCCTAAAAGGAAATGCGTCAGTGGTGAAGCGTTTCTGGAACAATTCGTCTCCCATGTAGCGTTCGTTGGTTAAAATATAAGAAACCCCGGTGGCACTCCACACGGGGTTTCCTTTCAGCTTTGGTACTTGGGCCTGCGCAAGTTCATTGGCGATTTCTCGAATGCTTTTCCCTGAGAGAAAGTCCCCAAATATCTTTCGGACAACTTTCGCTTCTTCCGGGTTAATCAGAAGGCCGCCTTTTTCATCTAAGCGGTAGCCATAAGGCGCTTGGGATAGACGGTAGGTTCCATTTTTCATCCGCATGACCGCGCCTTTACGCATGTTCTTTGCAATGGAAGTGGATTCTTCTTGTGAGAATGCACTGTACATGGAAAAGTACATTTCATTGGTCATGCGGCCTGTATCAATGCCTTCTTTTTCAAACGCAACGGCTATTCCTAATATTTTCAGTTCCCGAACGGCTTCAATGCAGTCGGCGCTGTTTCTTCCGAATCGAGAAATGGATTTAACCAGTATGCGGTCAATCCTTCCGGCTCTGCAGTCCCGCATCATCCGTTGGAAATCGTCGCGCTTGTCGGCTCTGGTACCGGTTATGCCCTCGTCGGCATAGATGTCAATGAATTCCCAATCGCTGTGGGCTTGTATCAGTTGGGTGAAATATTCGACCTGCGCGGAAAAGGAGTTCAACTGATCATCGGAGTTGCTGCTCACACGGGCATAGGCACAAACCCGGATTTTCTGTTTCTGTGGCCTTATCGTAGGTTCTATGATCTGCACCTGTGGCATTCTCCGCACCGCCCTTTCTGCGCTTTCTTGGGCGGCATCTATTGTGACCACCCCGCAGCAACAACATTACCACAACGGCTGGTACAAAGCTATCACGACAACCACTAAATATCGTATCGCAAAACCCGGTATCTTTCGGCAATAGCAACAGTCGCTTTCTTGTAATTATCAGAGGTTATGACGCCATCGGCCAGCATCTTTTTCAAGATCGAAAGCGCCATATAATATTTGATTTCATTGACTATGAGAGGAGATGGCGCTTCTGGATTGTAAGTAACACGCATAAATTCATCCCCCTTTACCACGGCAAATGGAGGCCCTTTTGGGCCGCCCTCTGGAAAAAGTGGTTTTCCAGCCTTTTGATGTGAAGTTCATATCGCAGGTCACTCTCGGTGGTGATCAGTACCGTGTCGTGATCCTGCAAAAATTCCAGTATTTGAATCAGGATGGCGGGATCATGGCTCAGACGGGTTAAATCCCGAACAAGCACAGCGCGGACGAAGCCGCCCTGCACACTCCGCATCATCTGCTTCAGGCCCATGCGGGCCATGCTTCTGCCGGTGCCCATATCCTGAGAAGTCCCCACAACGGTGTATTCCCGATGATTGGCTTCCTCTAAGAGATTCCGCATCTGCTGAATCAGGACAGACACCCTTTTATCGCTGCTGCGGCTGTATAACCACATGGCGCGGTCTGCGTAGGGAAATTCCGCCGTTTCTGTTTTTCTGTTCATCTATGTCAATCTCCTTGTTTCGTAAAATATAGGCTGAGATATAATTTTTTATCGGTCCCAGCCTTTTTTCATGTTTTTTTGCTGCTGTTTCAGAAGGTTCTCATACTCGGCATATCCTTTATCATCCAGTTCTTTCAGCCGTTCTGGATTAAAACGATATTCGGGATAAGCCACAAACCCACTTTGCTCTGTTCGGCCTGTGGGGGAACCCAGCCCGTTTTTCTCGATCCATGGAAGAATGTCGCTTCCTAAATTGTTGATGTCAATAAAAGCACAGTTTTTTTCGATGGATTTCCCTAAATTCACGCTCAGATCTCCCCATGGTTCCGGCTCTCCTTGACTCCAGTCTACCAACAGTAAAGCCAAATTCCCGCCATTGTAATAAGAACGCACTTGAAGTTCCAAAGAGGCTTTTTCTCCAGACCAAGGTAGTTCCAAAAGGGCCTTTCCGCTAAGAATATCTTGATATTTCTTATCGCTGTATCCATCCCAGCGCAAATAATTCCAGTCCGGCATAGGGCATTCTTCGGCAAGGGCTATTTCTTTGGGTACGATTTTTAATTTCGGGACAGTGATATCTCCCATCTGGGCTTTGGCATAGACGGGAAGGAGCTTTTGGGATAAATACGTCTGATCAGGGCAAGTGTCAATAAGCCCCATTTTTGCAGTTAAAAAAGAACGGCTGTCCACGGTTCCAATGGCGGACATTGACGCCCACTGGTGCTGCATCAAAAATGCTGTGATATTTTCGGGGGTTGCTTCAAAAAAGACAGCATCGTCAGAGCTTTCCATATCACTGGAAAACCCCTGTAAATATTTTTGATTCATCTATGGTAATCTCCTTTACGGCATAAAATAATATGGGCCTTTCTTTGCCCGGATGAAATCCTCTACATCTTCGATTTTTCTGGTGAGCCGAAGGTTCGGCAGGGTTTCCAGCACAGCCCGGTGATACCGTTCTCCGGGGGCTGCCCGGCAGTCCAGAATGCTGACAACGCAGGTATCGGTTTCGGTGCGGATGGCCCGTCCAAATCCCTGCCGCAGCTTTACCTGCATATCCGGTATGACCACCATTTTGATGTAATCCTGCAAAGTAGGGTATTGTTCCCGTTCCGCTTCGCTCAAAGGATCAGGAACAGGAAACGGCAGCCGCACAATGATGAGCGACGACACCATATCGCCGGGAAAATCCACCCCTTCCCAACAGGAACCCGCCGCGAACAGCACGGCGTTCTGCGCCTGCTTGAACCTATGGATGACGTCCTGCGAATGCCGCCATACTTCCATAAGCGGAAAAGACAGCCGGTCCTTTACCTGATTGTAAACAGCGCCCATGAGGGAATAGGAAGTAAAAAGCACCAGAGTGTGGCCATGAGTGGCTTCTACCAACCGATAGATCTGCTCTGCCAGACACTTAGCTTCCTGTTCGCTGCCCATCTGTGTTTTGGGAAGATCATCTGGAATGTAGAGGAGGCAGTTTTCCTCGTAGTTAAAGGGCGAAACCGCAATGAAATCCTCCAGCCGGTTGTTCTCGGACAACCCCATGACCTTTTTCGTTCGTTCAAAACTGCCGCCAGCCATGAGGGTGCCGGAGGTCAGGATGGCAGGGATGTCCTTCAGCCACAGCGCCCGGCGCAGCTGCTCTGGCATTTCCCGGCTGGCGGCGCAGAGGCTGGGGCTTCCGTCCCTGTCGTACTGGATGTAGAGGATGTATTTTCGGTTCCCGGTAAAAAACAGGCCGAGGGCCTGTTCTGTTGTTCCCAGCCGGTAAAGAAGCCACCGTGGGAGGTGCGGGGCAAGCTGTTTTTGAAGCTGCCGGAGGAGGGAAAGGCAATCCCGAAGGGCTGCTTCCCGATCCGGCGTTAAAATAAAGGCGGTGCGCTGCGCTTCTTCCAGCAGTTCGCCCCGGCACATGGCTCCCATGAGGGCAGTAAACTTTTCTTTCAGCCGATGGGCTGCAAGGATATATTTTTCTTTTGCCAGCAGGTCGCAGAGCTCTCTGAAATCCTCCGCCGACAAACTCTGCCCGTACATCTGTCGGGCTGCGTCCGGCAGCTTGTGAGCTTCGTCGATCACCAAAGCCCGGTAATCATTGAGAAGGGGCCGCATTTCCTGCAAACGGTGGGCGGCGTCGGCTAACAAGTAATTGTGGTTGCAAATCTGGACGAAAATTTCCGCGCTTCTGGCTTCCTTCAGGTATTGATGGTACCGGCAGGCATTTCTCAGAGGGCAGGTTTTCTCGCAAACCTTGGGGACGCACACCTGCCGCCTGTCAAACCCGCTGAGGCCGGTTACGGCGTCTAAATCATAATAAGCGCGAAGGGAAAGCAGGGCTTTCATCTGCTCCGCATTCTTTTTCTTATGTTTCACGGCTTCCAGCCGCCCTGCAAGACGGATGTCGCAGACAAAGCGTTCCTTGCCTTTTCGCACCATCGCCCGGATGGGCTTCTGAATAATACGGTTCTCCAGAAAAATCCGGGACAAAAATGGGATGTATTCCCCGATGATGGCATCCTGCAGGGTAACGCTGGAGGTGGAGACCACCACCGGCTGGGAACCGGCAGGCCCATGCGGGGCAAACTTTTTCAGTAAAATACAGGCGGTCAGGTAGGTGTAGGTTTTGCCGATCCCGACTCCTGCGTCGCATAAAGCGATATTGTTTTTGAGCAGGGTATCCAGCATGGCGTGGCAGAGGGTAATCTGTTCTTCCCGCACGGCCAGCCCGTTTTGAGGCAGAAGGATTCGGAAGATCCGTTCGATCTCCCCGTGGGCCTGCTCCTTCAGAGAGTGATTGTTCATTTCGGCACATTCTCCTTGGTGCGTTGGCGGCAAACTAATGCGGCGCAGAAAACCTGCGCCGCACGGATTCGCCGTCAACGGCAATCTGAATAAAATAAAAAGGTTGATTTTGATGTGCCGTATTTGCTGCTCGCCCCCCGGCAACCTTGGGAACCATGCGGGCAGGCTTGCAGTTGACAAGCCGTTCACTGGCTCCCCAAAGGTCTTGCTGATTACAACCCAAGGTCGGCCAGCCCATCTGACGTGTGGGCAAACGATAGCGCGTATCATAATACCCCGCCCAAGGTCATGGCGAAAAGGGTAACTGCACCCTCTTTCCGGTCAAAATGCATCGCTCAGAACCAACAAGACAAGCCGCCATCCCTTTGCAGGGAGGCAGCCTGCCTGCGGCTCGTCATGGCGCTTTTTCCTGTGTCGCTCGCTCAGGCGGGAACGTACCCGCATGGCTGGTATTCACTTTTCAAGCTGCAAGGCGAACGTTTCTTTTTCCCCGTTCGCCCCATAGCCCAGGAAAAAGGCCGGAATCTTTCCGCTTATAAAAAAATTTTTAATTTTTTCTTGAGTTTGAAAATCCGTAGATCAATGGCGTTTACTGACAGGCCGGTTTTCTCTGAGATTTCCTTGCTGCCGTATCCATCCATTTTCATGAAGAGGATTTCGAGGGTGAGCTTGTCCACATTGTGTAATAAAGAAAAAAGCTCTATATCCTCGATGCTGTCCAGCAGGGCTTCGGTATCCTCGACAGGTAGTTCCAGATTCTGTGCGGATATGAGCTCCACATAGGGAGACCATTCCACCTGCCGCTGTAGGTACTGCCGTTCCTTATTGAACTGCGCCCAATCGTATGTATGCAGACGCTGGATGGTGTCCTCATCCACGCCGAGTTCTCTGAGTTTTCTTTCTTCTGCTTCTTTCCATTTGAGCCACTGTTTTTCGGCTCTGGCTTTGTTGTAAGCCATGGCTGTTTCCTCCGATCAATCTGAAATTTTGAAAATTCAGATTGTCGGGGCGGCGGCCTGCCGCTATGAATTCTGAGCCATAACCTCTTTTTGAAAGCATGAAAAAGGCGCACCCGTCTGCAGGCGAATGCGCATAGTGAGGTTATTTTCTCGAAATTGGCATTTAATGGTAAATCAAAACAGGATAATGTCGAACAAAAAAGGGCTGCAGCTTCGTGTGAAGCTGCAGCCCTTTCTGTGTGCGGTGGTTTTCGCCGCATTGTCGCCATCCCCTCTGCATGGGGAAAGCGGACGATGCTTTATTTCCAGATTTCCCCATATAAATTTAGATGGGGACAGTATAAAAGAGAAAAACTACTTTTCTGATTCGATTCTCCTTCTGTTTGCATATTTCGTAGTGTTTTTATCTACATTACATGACAAAAGAACAGGGATATTTATTCAATCAACTAAAAATGTAAAACAACAGCCTTTTTTCTCTGCACAGGTATCTTCGACGATCCGGCAGATGGAATTCGATTTATACAGGCTGAGTTTTTTCTGTATGCTTCGTACATAGGCGGCAGCTTCTTCCTCTCCATGCTCCGAGTCTGGATGAAGCCAGACGGCATTGTGGAGAAAAGAAGCAGAAAGGGCCTGATTCGGATGGGAAGCAAACAGGCCGAGAATTTCAAACTCTCGCTGGCTCAGTTTTACGTCATTCCCATGGAGGGTAACTTCCCGCTTGGGCTGGTCGATCCGCAGCGGGCCGAATTCATAAACCTTTCCCGGCCCTCGGAATGGTTGGCATTCGTGTTCGGTAACAATGCCCTTGATCTGCTCAACCAGACGGTCAGCTTCTTCATCACTGCATTCAATAATCATTACTTTTGGCATTCGGATGCTCCTTTCAGCGCATGAATTCTGGATATGGATTTTTCCTGTATGAAGGCTTTGGGCATACTCCGCCGTAACGGTGGGTGCTATGCCTGTTCTAACCTTTTTCCTACGATTTCCTTTTTGAAACCGTTAGCTTTACAACAGGGTATATTTTACAACATTCGGCCAGGTGATTGCATCATAAAAAGTTGGAAAATACTTTTCTGTGTTGCTACTACAGAGAAAATAAAGGGCTGTGAGCCTTCTCACCACAGAGCCAACAGCTTTGCTCCAATCCCTCTTTACGAATAGTCTGTTCTATTTCCTTCGGGCGGTTTTATGCCAAAAAACCTTTTCTATGGGCCGAGTAAAATAATTTTATTTGGCTCTTTCCATATGTGCAAATTGTATTATTTTACGAGGTTAGAGATGACTAACTTTGTGAGATAATTAACTTGACAGCTTTCAAAAAATGCAGTATATTAAAACCGTTGGATTGAAACCGCGAGTTTTAATGTGTTCACAAAAATCAACCTGACAATTCGAGTTTGGAGTTGATAGAATGGCAAAACGTGTAGAAGGTGTTACCGAGAAGCTGCTTGAATCAGCAAAAAATGAATTTTTAAAAAATGGGTATGAGAACGCCTCGCTACAGGTGATTGCGGAGAAAGCAGGCTCCAGTAAAGGCGCTATCTATATCCGTTACCCTGACAAGAAGAGTCTGTATTGTGCTTTAGTAGAACCGACAGCAGATGAATTTTGCAAATTGCTCGAAGGGGAACTCCATCGTTTTGAAGTACTTCCGTTAGATGAGCAGAAAGAAAAGGTTATGACCTTTGGAAACGATGGCTTTTCTAAAGTGATTGCATACATCTACGATCATTTTGATGAATTTAAGTTGATTCTGACCAGTGGAGAGAACAGCACCTATCAGGAATTTATTCATCGAATTATTGACTTGGATATTTCCTGTACCATGCAGTTTATTGAGCAGACAGGCAATGATGCGCTTTCCTCCGGGCGGCTTACACCAGAACTGGCACACCTTCTGTCCAGCGCCTTTTATGCCGGACTATTTGAGGTGGTTATTCACGATATGCCCCAAGATCAGGCTGTCGAGCATATCCAAAGAATGAGAAGGTTTTATAATGCCGGATGGAAAACAATTTTTGAAGGAAATGTGGGGTGATGCTTTTGAGTGGGTGGATTGATTCGTCCGGCTGGGTTCATTGTCCTGTCTGCGGCAATAAAACGAGAACAAAAGTAAACAGAGATACAATATTAAAACGCTTTCCGTTGTTTTGCCCTAAGTGCGGACATGAACACATCGTAGATGTTCAAGAAAATAAAATAGTATCGTTAGAGCCAGACGCTAAGACGCAGAGCCGATAATTTGTAAAACGGGGATTTTACAGATTATCGGTTTTTTCAGATATACAGGTTAGCTTTAGCTAACGAAAGGAGGACTTTTTATGAAACAAACTTCAACTGTTGGGATCATGGACTTCATCCGGCCGCATAAGGGTGGATTCCTTTGTTCCGTGGTTTTATCTGTGTTGGGGGTTGCCAGTGGTATCGTACCATATTTTGCAGTCGCAAAGATGATTAACTTGCTGATTGCAGGCGAACAGGATTTTTCTGTATACCTGTTGTGGTGCTCTATTGCTTTGGTCGCTTTCATCCTGAAATCTGTATTTCATGGTTTTTCGACAAAGGCTTCCCATGAAGCAACGTTTGCAGTTTTATCTGAAATACGGCGAAGGATTGCCTCGAAACTGACAAAGGTTTCTATGGGGTATCTAACCGATACACCATCGGGAAAACTGAAAAGTTCTATGGTAGAGCGAGTGGAACAGATGGAGGTTCCATTGGCGCATATTATTCCCGAAATGACTTCTAACCTTCTGGTTCCCATCGCGGTTATTATCTACTTGTTCGTTTTAGACTGGCGCATGGCTCTCGTTTCTCTGATTACTATTCCGATTGGTATCCTGTGCTATATGGCACAGATGAAAGAATATCCTAAAAAATACGGAGCAGTCGTACAGGCGGGTAAACACATGAGCGCTACTACGGTAGAATACATCAATGGGATTGAAGTCATAAAAGCGTTTAACCAGAGCGCGGCGTCCTATGGGAAATTTACGCAGGCTGTTCATAAAAACGCAGAATTGATTCTTGACTGGATGAAATCCACGCAAGGATACTCGGCTCTTATGATGACCATCTGGCCAGCTGTTTTGATTGGAGTACTCCCCATTGGCTGTATTTTCTATATGAACGGGAGTCTTAACACAGCTACTTTTATCACTATTATGATTTTATCGCTGGGTATCGTAGGCCCGTTGGTATCTGCAATTTTTTTGACCGACGACTTTTCCAAAATTAGTACCATTGTTGGAGAAATCAGTTCTATTTTATCAGAACCAGATTTAGATCGTCCGCTCCAACATAAAAACTTAAACGGATTGGATATTACTTTAACCGATGTAAAATTCGCATATAAGGATACTCAAGTCTTAAAGGGTATAAATTTAAAAATTAAACAGGGAACTACAACTGCTTTGGTAGGTCCTTCTGGTTCCGGTAAATCTACCATCGCAAAATTGATTGCTTCTTATTGGGATATTGATGAAGGGACAATTACGATTGGTGGGGTTGACATTAAAAAAATTCCCGCAGATCAGGTGATGGATTTAATTGGATATGTATCCCAAGACAATTTTCTATTTAATGTGTCTGTACGAGAAAACATTCGTATGGGTAATCCCAATGCATCAGACCAAGAAGTGGAGGAAATCGCCAAAGCTGCAGGCTGTCATGAGTTTATTATGAGCCTCGAACACGGTTACGAAACCCTTGTGGGAGGAGCCGGAAGCCATTTGTCCGGTGGAGAACGCCAGAGGATTGCCATTGCCAGAGCTATGATGAAAAACGCGCCCGTCGTTATCCTCGACGAAGCGACTTCCTATACTGATCCGGAAAATGAAGCGGTTATACAGGATGCAGTGAACCGGCTTACCAAAGGAAAGACCTTGATTGTTATTGCGCATAGGTTATCGACGATTATCCAGTCTGAACAGATTGCAGTAGTGGAAAACGGAAAAATCGCCGCAACTGGAACTCATGAAGAACTTCTGAAAAATTGTCCACTTTATACAGATATGTGGAAAGCGCATATACAGGCAAAAGACTCTGCCAGTATGAAAGGAGGCGCTGAGAATGTTTAACGCATATAAACGTTTTTTTGCTTTTGCTGGAAAGCAGAAAAAGACGTGGTATAAGGGAATGGGTTATGAACTGCTTCGCAGTATTTTTGAGGCTATCCAGTTTATTGCTTTGCTGGTTGTGCTGCGAGCCTTGGTAGAACAAAATGTTACAGGAGGAACAGCATTGGCCGCACTGGGTGTCATGCTGGTCAGTGTAACAGGCGCTGCGGTTTTCTGGTATCTGGCCCACAACAGTGAAGGACAGGCCAATTACCATATGTGTGAGGAAAAAAGAATCAAAATTGGCGAACGTATGAAGTACATGCCGATGGGCTATTTCAATAGCCAAAGTTTGGGAAGCCTTACGGCTGCAGCCACTTCTACAATGGAAGATTTGGAAAGTATGTCGTTTGCCGTCATTGCACGAACGATGGTGGGGATTATCCGTACTGTTGTATTTTCTATTGCGATTTTGTTTTTTGACTGGCGTATAGGGCTGATTTTCTTATTAGGAGTACTGTTGTTTTTATTTGTTAATTCACGACTTCTGAAAAAATCCCGTCAGCTTTCTCCCGGACGCTTGCAGGCACAAACCAAATTGGTAGATTCCGTTCTTGAATATATTCAGGGAATGAGCGTTGTTCGTGCGTTTCATGGCGATAAGGCGGCGAATCAAACATTAAATAAAACCATAGAGGAGACGGAATATCAAAACTTTAAGCTGGAGCGCAAGCGCATCCCATACAATGTGCTGGAGCAAATTGTGTTGCGAATTGCTGCGGTAGCGGCTGTGCTTCTTTCTATCTGGCTATATTTAAGTGGAGTTATGACTTTATTTACCTGCTTGATGATGGCGGTTTCCGCTTTCCTTGTTTACAGCGAGCTTGAGTCAGCCGGAGAAATGTTCTTTATGCTTCCAATGATCGACGCTTCCATAGACAGAGTGGAACAGATTGACCATGCTCCTCGTATGGATGAGCAAGGTAAAAAACAAGAAACGAAAAATAGAGATATTACATTTGAACATGTCAGCTTTTCTTATGGTGAACGGGAAATTATTCATGACGTCAGCTTTTCCATACCGGAGGGGACTACTACTGCAATTGTCGGACCTTCCGGATCAGGAAAAACAACTCTTACCAGTTTAATGGCCCGTTTCTGGGATGTGGACAGAGGAACAGTCAAATTGGGCGGGACAGATATCAAGGAATATCAGCTGGACAGCCTGATGGCAAACTTTAGTATGGTATTTCAAACGGTCTACCTCTTTAATGATACGATTGAAAACAATATTAAATTTGGAAAACCCGGCGCCACTCACGAAGAGGTTGTAGCGGTTGCCAAGGCAGCCCGGTGTCATGACTTTATTTCTGCCCTTCCGGATGGTTACGACACGGTGATTGGAGAAGGCGGAGCTACTATTTCCGGTGGAGAGCGTCAACGCCTATCCATCGCACGCGCCATGCTGAAAGATTCCCCGATCATCATTTTGGATGAGGCTACCGCCAACGTTGATCCGGAAAATGAAGCTGAACTTCAGGAAGCGATTGAAGCGTTGACGCATAATAAGACGATTATTATGATTGCCCATAGGCTCAAAACCGTTCAACATGCGGATCAGATTCTTGTTCTGGAGGCTGGCCGTATCATACAGCGCGGCAAGCATGAGGATTTGATAAAACAGGATGGAATCTATGCAGATTTCATCCAAAGCAGGAAGAAAGCCGAAAGCTGGAGTATTGTTGGAGAAGAATCGCTGGGAGTTGAAGTATGAGCAAAAAAGTATTGACGCGCCTTGCTTTATTTCTCCTTGTGCTGTTTGGCGTTACAGTTTTGACTTTTATCTACACAAATTTATCCCCTGTAGATGCGGCTGAAGCTTTGGCTGTGCGCCGGTATTCAAGGCCCACTCCAGAACAAGTTGAATTAGTACGGGAAGAATTGGGCCTTAACAAGCCACTGGTCCAGCAATACGGTTCATGGCTGTGGAACGCATTACATGGAGATTTTGGGAATTCCTACAATACAGGCCGCCCTATCATCGAAGAACTGACAGCCTCATTAGGACCAACCGTCACGATGGCGTCATTGGCGCTGTTGTTTGCGGCTATATTCAGTATTCCACTGGGTGTACTGTCTGCCAGTAAGAAAGGCGGATTATTTGATAAGACAATTTACCTGTTCGGGATCGTTTCTATGTCTTTGCCCAACTACTGGATTGGGTTTATGCTCCTGCTGGCCTTTTCTGTTCAGATTCCGATCTTCAGCATTATGGGGGCAGACAGCCTGAAAGATTTTATCCTTCCAGCTTTGGCTCTGGCAATCCCAGTTGCGGCAGGTAATATCCGTGTGTTTCGTTCTTCACTTTTGGAGGGATATAGTCAGGATTTCGTATTATATGCCCGCTCACGCGGGGTTTCGGAACGCAGAATCGCTTTTATGGTAAGCCGGTTTGCCCTGCCCCCTTTGGTAACAATGCTCGCCCAAAGCTTTGGGTTTATGATAGCAGGCAGCGCAATGGTGGAATCAGTCTTTTCTATTCCGGGAATCGGTTCCATGTTGGTAACAGCGTTAAATGCACGGGACACGATTACAATCAACGCATGTGTTCTGTTAACAGCCGCCATTTTTGTTCTGGTTAATTTCATAGCAGATCTGGTCAATATCGCTTTAAACCCACACGGAAAGGCAAAGGAGAAGGTTTATGATTCATAAAATTTTACATAAACCACAGGCATTGCTTGGGTTGACCATGATTTTAATTGTATTTTTTGTCGTAGTATTCGCACCTTTTATTGCGCCGCATGATCCATCAGAGCTAAACGTCGCGCATGCTTTGTCTGCACCTGATTCAGAATATCCTCTTGGAACAGATGAAATGGGGCGCTGCGTGCTTTCACGATTGCTTTATGGCGCACGGTCATCTATGTCTATTGCTCTGCCCTCACTTATCATTTTGGCGCTTGCCAGTACGGTCATAGCCACCGTCTGTGCTTATATGGGCGGTGTGCTTGACCGAATTTTCGATGTTGTTTCTAATATCTTCATGGCATTTCCCCCCTTCCTCGTGGCAATTACTCTGGTGGGATTATTTGAATCGAAAGTGTTCAGTATCATTTTATCCATTGTAATTGCCATGTGGGTGTGGAATGCACGAGTGGTTCGCACCTACGTTCTCAGAGAAAAGCAAAAACCTTATGTTATTACCTGCCGGATGTCCGGCTGCTCAGAACTAAGAATTATATTCCGGCATATTATTCCAAACGTTCTGCCACATCTCTTGGTGATATTCAGTACAGGGCTGTCCTCCATTATCATTATGATTTCCAGTTATGCCTTTCTTGGGCTTGGCTTGGAGGCAGGGACAGCAGAATGGGGCGCCATGTTTGTGAATGCCAAACAGTTGATTTTCAGCCAGCCGCAGCTTCTGGTCTATCCGGGGCTTTGTATCCTGTTTACAGCCGGTGGATTTAATTTGTTCGGTGAGGCTTTGCGGGATATTTACGCGCCGAGGGAGGGGTAGAGATGCTTGCTATCAATCGTTTAACCGTTCGTTCAAAGCTGACAAAGGAGGAACTGCTTCGCTCCGTCAACTTCTCCGTAGACGACGGAGAAACCTTTGGCCTGATCGGAGAAAGCGGTAGCGGGAAAAGCATGACCAGCAAGTGCATTATGCGGCTGTTAAATTCCCGTGCTTTTCAGATCCAAGGAGAAATTCGCTGGAAAGGCAGAGACGTCTTTTCCATGAATGCAAAAGAACTGGCCGACTATCGTGGAAAACAAATCAGTATGATACCGCAGAACCCCATGACCGCATTTGCTCCCATGGTGAAGTTGGGAAAACAGCTTGAAATGGGCTTTCAATTCAGTTCCAAAGAAGAACGACACAACTTTTCCAGAGAACTTACGAATACGTTAGCCAGTGTAAACTTGCCGGATGCGGAAAAAATTTTCAACAGTTATCCGGATGAGCTTTCTGGCGGCATGCTGCAGAGAGTGATGATCGCTCTTACTATGTTGCAGGCTCCAAAATTGATTATTGCAGACGAGATTACTACCGCCGTAGATGCGGCCAGTGAATATCAGATTTTAAATCAACTGGAAAAAATTAAAGCTTCAGGAGTATCGCTGCTGGTTATCACACATGATTTTGGTGTGGTAGCGAAGTTGTGTGATCGTGTTGCGGTGATGAAATCGGGAGAAATCATTGAACAGGGCAAAACCCATGAGGTGCTGTCCACACCACAGCATGATTACACAAAACAATTGATGGAAGCAAGTATACTGTTTCAGGAGGCGCTATGCTAAAGGCAGAAGGAATTATAAAAAAATATCGGATACCGGGTAGAAAAAAAGAGCTGTTGGAAGCCCTGTCAGGCGTATCTATCGAGCTTGCCGACAACAGTATTACGGCTATCGTAGGAGAAAGTGGAAGTGGAAAGAGCACCCTTGCCAGAATTTTGTCCTATATCGAGCGCCCTGATGCTGGAAAGGTTACTTTGGATGATTTAACGCTGACAGACGCCAAGACGAAAACACTTCAAAAGGTGCGAGGGAAAGTGCAGCTTGTCATGCAGGATGCCGTTAGTTCTCTTGATCCTCATCAAAATGTATTACAAATTTTGGATGAACCTCTCCATCTTTTATTGGATATGGGAAAAGAAGACAGAAAAAAGAGAGTCGAAGAGTTGCTGGACATGGTTAATTTAGGGGAGGATATATTAAATCGCCGTCCTGATGAACTTTCTGGCGGTCAGCAAAAGAGACTTTGCGTAGCGCGGGCTTTGGCAACAGAACCACAGCACATCATTTTCGATGAATCTTTTAGTGGACTTGATGTCACTTTAAGAAAGCAAATTTTGCATCTGTTGCGGAATTTGCGGGATGAGTTGAGATTAAGTTATTTGATTATTACCCACGATTTGGACATTGCGATGTATATGGCGGATACCATTCATGTGATGCGTTTTGGGAAAATAATCGAGACAGTCTACAAACCACAAAGTTTTTCGGATTTTAATGAACCATATTCTAATGAGCTTGTAAAGGCCGCCCTTTCAAAGAGGCAGGCTTTGCAATAAAAAATATGTAAAGGAGTACAAATATGAAAAAATTTTTATCCCTTCTTTTGGCTTGTGTAATGGGGTTGACGCTTCTTGCTGGTTGTAACAGCAATACAGATCCCTCATCTTCCAGTACCGGTCAAACAGACAAGAACGAATCTCAAACGATCTCTATTGCGCAAAGTGCAAATTTTTCGATGGGGTTTGCTCCTACGGTCCAATCTTATGAAGCTACATATTATATGAACAACTTTTATGAGTCTCTGGTAGAGTACCGGGACGGAGAATACCAGCCCTGCCTTGCAACGGATTGGACGCATTCCGATGATGGACTCACCTATACTTTCCATCTGCGTGAAGATGTAAAATTCAATGATGGAACACCCTTTAATGCGGAGGCTGTGAAACTCTATTTCGACAATATGAAGTCTGTTTTAGGAACCAGTTCCAATTACGGGCAGCTTGATATGCTGACATCTGAAATCACGGTAGATGATGAATATACGGTTTCCTTTCATTTGACTCGTCCCTATTATAATGTCCTCAATGATTTGTCCATGGTTATGCCGAGAGGGATTCTTTCAGCTTCTGCTTTCAATGAGGACGGTTCTTTGAACACAGAATATCTGATGAATCATACGCCGGGTACAGGCCCCTATATGTTTGAAAGTGTGAACGATACCGCAACGGAATATACTTTTGTCCGCAATCCCAATTACTGGGGTGAAGCGCCGGATGTAGATTCCTTCACAGTAAAAGTAATCCCGGAATCCAAGGTCGCTGCCATGAGGGCTGGCGAAGTGGACTTCATTATCGGCTCCGACACATTGGATGCTGCTTCCTATCAGGAACTGTCCAACACAGAAGGCATTACGGGCGTAATTTCGGATTTCGATTTTGTCACAGAGTTTATTGCGCTTAACGACGAAGTGGCTCCCTTGGATGATATCAATATCAGAAAAGCAATTCAGATGGCTATTGATAAAGAGTCTATCGCCCAAAATATTTATTCAGGCTTGAGAACGGAAGCAAATTCGGTTATGCCTGCGGATATGCCCTATTGCAAGGCGGATGTGGCAACACCGGGTTATGATATGGATGCAGCCATTGAACTGATGGACAAGTCCGGCTGGACTGATACGGATGGCGACGGTATCCGGGAAAAGGATGGGAAGAAGCTTTCCTTTACGATTACTTATCCCTCCACGGGTGTATATGATAAAGTTGTACTTTTCTTCCAGGATTCAATGAAAAAGCTTGGCATTGAAATCACAACAAATCCGATTGACCTGATGGCGTTTATGCAACAGGTGTTTACAGAAGGAAACTACGAAATTACCGCATATATGAGTTATTGGTTCCCCTATGATCCGTATACATTTGTTGCCAATATGTATCCTTCCACCGATTATACGGATGCCAGCGGAATTTATTCGACTGATCCTCAGATTGCCAAAGCACTCTCTACAATGAGTGAAGAGGAAGCGAAAGAATTGATTGCCGGTCTTTACAAAACAGATGACCCGGATACGGTTCAGAATATCTTTACCACTGCCCTTAATTCCGCAAATGAGAGCAGCGTTGTGATTCCGCTGAATTACAGAAACGAATATGCGGTGTTCAATAATGAAGTGATTGAATCCTATACCTTCAATAGCATTCCAAATCATGTTGATGTTGCGGCGATTAAATTAAAGTAATTTTTCATAGATTATCTCTTTTGCTTTTAATAGATAAGGGAGGTATGCCAACTGAATTTAACATCATCCATGGAGGATTATCTGGAGGCCATATATATCCTCTTTCAAAAACAGGGATATGCCCGTTGTGTAGATGTCGCGGAATATTTGGGAGTGACAAAACCTTCTGTAAGCCGCGCTGTAAAAGAATTAAGCAAGGCAAAATATCTGCGGAAAGATTCAAACAGCATACTCTCCCTGACATCTTCAGGAGAACAGGTTGCCGCAACGATATATGAGCGCCACCGCTTCTTCATGGAACGGCTGATCGAGGCGGGCGTAGATCCCAAAACTGCGGAAACGGACGCCTGCCGGATGGAACATGGAATCAGCGCAGAAGCCTTTGAAAAACTCAAGTATTCCGTCGAAAGGCAAGGCGAAGAAGTCAAGTGAAAATCATGCTTTTGATCTTTGAGGATGGAGATGAGGAAGCGTTTCTCAAAGTTCAGGGGCTGGCCCAATCCGCTTCTCGTATAGAGCCGTTGGAGTTCAGGTCACAGCGGAGTACCTCTGCTTTGGAAATCAGGGAAAACCAGCGCCGGGTATTCTGCAAGGGGCGGGAGATCCCTCTCACGAAAACCGAGTATGAGATTCTCCTGTACCTGTTTCAGAACATAAACCAAGTGCTGACACATGACCAGATTTATGAAAAAATCTGGAAGGAGCCAAACTATGGCGAGGCCAGGAAGCTTGTCAGCCATCATGTACAGTCCGTTCGCCGCAAGCTGGATTTGAAAGAAGATTCCAGTATCCATCTGCGCTGTATCCGTGACGTGGGATACAGCCTTGAAACAAAGTAAAAGCCAGCAGCTTGCAAAAACAGGCTGCTGGCTTTCCATATATATAACAACCCTCTGCCGCTTCCGGTTGTGACATTCTTCTAACCTGCGGGCGCTATTCCTTAACCTTAAAGAATCCGAGGGCGTCGGTGCGTTCCCCATTCTGCCACACCTCGAAGTGCAGATGGTTTCCGGTGGAATTGCCGGTGGTGCCAACGTAGCCGATCACCTCGCCCTGCTTCACTTCCTGCCCAACGGTTACGCAGATGGAGGAACAATGGGCATATAATGGGCATATAAGGTGTCGAAGGTATCGTTGTGGTTTACCTTGATATGGTACCCATACCCGCCGCCCCACGAGTCGATGGCGTTGGCTATGGTGACGGTCCCGTCTGCCGCGGCAAGGATGGGCGTACCTTCCGGCGCGGCGATGTCGGTCCCGCTGTGGTAGGCAATCTCCCCGGTGAAGGGATCTTCCCGGTAGCCAAACCATGAGGTGATGGTGTAGCTCTGCGGCAGGGGCCACTGGAAAATACCCGTCCCTACCCAATCGGCGTCGGGGCTCACGATCTGCCCGCCGCCGCTTGTGTAACCGCCCAGCAGTTCCGCCCACAGGCTCTGGTTTTCCGGCTCCGACATCAAGACGAGGTATTCGTTCTGCCTTGCGTTAAAGCTGTACTGCCGGGCCATTTCCTCCGGGGTTTTGTGCGTGATGGTAATTTCCAGAATGGTTTCCGTCACCGTTTCGGTATGGGTGGTTTCGTTCCCATCTTCATCGGTGACGGTTACCTCGACTTCATGGCTTTCGGTGCGGGTGCTGGAGGCAACCGCATTCATCTCCCACATAATATTCCGCAGTTCATCCACCTGAGCGTCATCCAGCGAAGCGACCTGCGAACCGTTTTCCGCACCGGTCACCTTGGCGGAAAATACGGCGAGGACGTCCTCCCAATTGATGGAGAGTACCCCATCGTTGGAGGTGGTTTCCATCCGGTCATAGGGATTGGCGTCCTCTATCTCCTGAATGTGGTCCAGATATTCCCCGTTGAGGGCAGATACCGCCTGCGTTACGCTGGTACCGGTTCCCGTGGAGTCGGAGCCAAAAAACAGGCCGAAGCAGGAACCGACAATCAGGGCGATTAAGCAAATCAACAGGATAATGACCACGGCAACCCAGCCCCCGGCGGCAATCAGGGCGATCAATCCCTTTATCGCTGCCGCGGCTGCTTTGATGGCAGTGGCGGTTGCCTTGACCGCCGCCTTTACTCCCGTCACCGCTGCTTTCGCCGCGGCTTTGGCAGCCTGAGCCGCTGCCTTAGCCGCCTTTGCGGTGGCCTGCGCTGTTTTCTGTGCCGCTTTCGCCGCCTGCTGCGCTGTTTTTGCCGAACGCTGCGCGGTCTTAATCCCCTTGGCGCTCTGCTTTACGCCTTTCACAGACCGGCTGGCTGTTTTCACCGCTTTCCGCGGCTTTCCCTTGACAGCCTTGGCCACGGTATTTTTCGTCCGTATTTTAGAAGCGGTATCCTTCGCGGCTTCCGCTGTTTTGCCGCCAGCGTTTTTCGCTTCCGACAGGATGCGGGAAATCTCTCTTTTTTCTTTCACCTTCCGGGCCGTGGCCTGCGCCAGTTTTTTCCCGCCCCGGTAGGTCAGGTCCGCCCCCTTTTTGGCAGTGCTCTCTATACCGGACAGCATCTGATCCCCGGCGCTGTTGGCAGGGGCGTTGTAGGATTCCCCACGCTGGCTGGCGAAGGGCGTTTCCTTGAGTTCTGAGATGGATTTGTCCTTGGATTTCAGCCACAAATCCTTCATGGCTGTTTTCGGAGCCTTGGCGGCTTTGTCCAGCAGTTTGGGCCTGCCGCCCTCCGGCTTCGTCTTAATTTCTTTCAATGGCATACCTCCCGATAAAAAGTACAGGGAGCCGAAGGCGGCCCCCTGCTGTATCGTTTCTGCTCTGTATTCAGTTTTCCATCCTCCGTTCCACCACGACAATCGTGTCATTGTGATTGCCGCCATGGGCAACCAACCGGATATGCAGGGGTTCAAAGCCATACTTTTTCCCGATTCCACCGCTGTTCCAGCCGCAGGAAAGAACAAGGCCGTTCGGCTTTACAATCCGGCGGATCTGTTCTTTATGCTTTCTCCAGTAGCTGTTCTGCGTTGTCTGCATATTAACGGTACGGCCCATTTTTCGGTAGCATTCGCTTACCTGCCTTGCGGAGTACGGCGGATCATATAAAACCATGTCCACGCTGGCGTCCTGAAACATGGCGAGAAAATCCGTCGCGTCCAAGTGGTAATCGGTGTCGCAGCCGGTGTCCAGATCGTTGGTGACGGAAGCGATCTTTGACCTGTTGGCAAAGGGATCAATCACCAACCCACGGGGCATGTACTGCATCAGCAGTTCCCGTATGGGCTTGATCTCAAAAGTGTATCTGCTCGGCATCGCCCAAAAGCGGTCCATTACCATCCCTATGGTTACACCCCTCTCAGGGCCTCGTCCGGCTTGGTGGTCATCAGCTGGTACAGGCGAGTGCTGCGGGGGAAGCTGTTTTCAAAGGGCACAATATTCCCGGCGCAGCGGATCAGGCCGCAGCCAGCCGCCACATTGGTGATGTAGCCAAGCTGGTTTTCGGAGATGTGCAGAAGGTTCGCCAGTTCATCCCGGTCTGTAGCGGACTGGTTCAAGAGGATTAAAAATTCCGAGTTTGCCAGCATGAGGCGGGCGGTGTCGGAACGGAGGAGCTCCTCCACGTTCTGCGTTAACCCTGTCACCAGCCCATTGTATTTGCGGATTCGTTTCCACAGCTTGTAGAAAAAGTCGGCGCTGTACTCATAGCGGAACAGCAGGTAAAACTCGTCGGCAAATACCCATGTGGTTTTGCCTTTCTTCCAGTTCTGAATGACACGGTTGAAGATGGCGTCCAAGGTCACCAGCATGCCGATGGGCATAAGCTGCTCGCCCAACTCCCGGATGTCATAGGCGATAATCCGGGCTTTGGTGTCCACGTTGGTGCGCTGGGCAAAGGTGTTGAGGCTGCCGGTGATGAACAATTCCGACGAAAGCGCCAGCCCTCTGGCTTCCGGCTCCGGCTGTTTTAACAGGGAGTGGTACAGGTCTTTCAGGGTGGGAGCCTCGCCCTCGTAGTTGTTGGCGACGTATTCCCGGTACACATCGTAGGTACAGCGGTCAAGGATGGATTTTTCTTTTGCGCTCACGTTGCCCGCGCCCACCAGCTGCTCGAACAGGGAGAGGATGAATTCGGATTTCTCAATCAGCGGGTTTCGCTCGTCCCCATAGGCTTTGTCCATGTCCATGGCGTTTAAGTGGGTATCCGAGGAAGCGGATACCCGGATGACCTCGCCACCGAGGGCTTCCACCAGAAAGCCGAACTCGGATTCTGGATCTAAAATCAGGATATCGTCGTTGGTGGACAGGGCGATGCTGACGATTTCCTCCTTGGCGGAGAAGGATTTGCCGGAACCGGAAACGCCGAGGCGGAAGCTGTTGCCGTTTAAGAGCTTCCTTCGGTCTGCCACAATCATGTTCTTGGAAACAGCGTTCTGCCCATAGTAGATGCCGCCGTTCTGGAGGATTTCCTGCGCACGGAAAGGAATCAGCACAGCGGTGGATTCGGTGGTGAGGGTTCTCAACGCCTGAATTTTTCGCAGACCGTAGGGCAGGACGGTGTCCAGCCCATCCTTCTGCTGCCAGCGCAGAACGCTCATCTGGCACAGGTGCTTTCTCGCCGTGGTGAGCAGGGTTTCGGTATCGCTGTCCAACTGTTCTTTGGTATCTGCTAAATGCACCAAGGTCACAAGGCCGAACATCATCCTTTGATCCCTGTTTGTTAAATCGTCCAGCATTTCCTTGGTTTCCTTTCGCTGCTGCTCCATATCGTAGGGCAGGACAGCCGAGAAGTTGTTGGCGGCGTTCTGCTTCCGCTGCCAGTTCGCGGCATTCGTTTCCACCCCTAAGAGCTTGTTCTGGATTTCCCGCACCGCTTCGTCGGTGGGAACCGTTAAAATATCAATGGAAAGCATGAGGCTGCGGTCCATGTCGCAGAGCTCGGCAATCATGGAATCCTTGATGTAGCTGGCGTAATCCTGCAGGTAGAGTACCCGGCCCCAGCGTTCGTTCAGGCGGAAATGGTCTTTCTGGAATTCCATCGAATCAGGGCAGAGCCAATCCTTGAAGCTGTGCCCCTTTTTCATGTGCTCCTTCAGGTCGAAGGCAAAGGCGGCGGGTTCGTTCCCCTTGAAGAAATCCCGGAAAATCTGCAGGCGGGCAGCTGCATCCAGTTCCCGGCCTATGGAGGAAAGCTGGGAAAGGTGGGTGATGAGGTCGGTGCCCACACGGGCAAAATAGGTGCGGGCCTCGTCGATGGTTTTCTTCGCCACCGTGATGGTGATGTACCGGTCTTGCACCACGCTGTTGTTGGTGCCGGTAACCTTGGAGAGCAGCATTTCGTTGTACTCTTTCCGGTAATGGTCCAGCCCATCCTCCCGCATGGGCAGCAGCAGGGATTTCTCAAATTCCTCTTTGTTGATTTTCCGGTTGTTGATGGTGATTTTGGCGGAAGCGCCGGAATCCAGCGCGTTCAGCAGTTCCGAATAATCTAAAAACATCGCCGTCTTATCCTCTTTGCTGGCGATACTGTAATTGATGTCGGTAAAGGAGAAGGTTTTTGAGAACCGGCTCCCCACCTGAAAAATCCCATCCGGCCAGACGCGCTGGATGGGGATGGCGTCCTGTACGGACTTGGGTATGGTGAATTTCTCTTTCTCTAATTTCGTTGCTTTGGTAAGCGTTTTGATTATAGGCATCCATCCTTTCAGTTTCAGAGATTTTCAGGTCGTTATCGTTCCTGCCCTTTGCGGCGGGGCCTGCAGCTATCCCGTATCGACTGGTTTACAGGCACAAGCTGATATTTGTTGATAGCCGCCCATTTCGGCAGTTCCCGGATGGGGAGGATGGTGCTTTTATGGAATTCATCGAACAGCACCAGCCGGTTCTGGTCAAGATAGCGAACGGTGCAGAAACCGGCAAACCCATCCGGAGAAGCTATTTTCAGTTTCCCGCCATCCGGTATGCGGAACCGTTCATACCCCTGCAGGTCGAGGATGGGAACGCCATTTCGGGCTTCCCGCATATTTCGGTCCAAGGCGAGAAAAGAATAGGCTGTCAGCACAAAGGCGTAATAAGGGGAGGAAAAATTGCACCGGAGCATATAGGAGTATTTTCCGGTATTGATCCGAAACCCATAATCCGGATCGGTGCCGGCGCTGTCCAGCATTATGCAGCCCGGATGGTCCATGCAGTACATACGCAGATCCTTTCGGCTTTTCAGCATATCTTGCCGCAGGGTATCGACCATGTTGTTAAAATCATCCGCGAATTCTGCTGTGTTCAGCCGGGACGTATGATCGGTCCAATCGCTGACCAGCTTTGAGGAAGGTTCCTCAAACCTTCCGATGAAACATCCGATATTCCCGGTTTTTTCGTCCAGCTCCTTGCACTGCTTATAGAAATATGGAGTTTCTTCGGGAAGAAAGGGGTGGATGTTCAGTTCCATTTCTCAGCCCCCTGTTCTTTCCCAGCCGGTGGCTGGGGCTTGCGGGTTTTCCGCTTGCGGGGAGGTTTTTCCCCCTGAGCGATGGCGTCCTTCATGGCTTCATAGTAAAGGCTGTCGGATTTAAACACCAGCTTTTTGGGGTACAGGAATTCCGACTTGAACCACGCCCAAGCCAGCTTTTCCGCTGTCATGCCGTGGTATTTGAAAAAGCCGCAGGCAGCGAAGGGCGCGGCTCCGAGGATGCACATCCAGCCCACTTCCTCGCTGCCCACCAGCGGACGCAGGCCGAAATACATCCCGACTGCCACGCCTACGGCCAGCAGGGAACAGATAAACTGCCGGGTGGAGAGCCCGAAAAAGATGGACTCCTGATAGTCCCGGATTTCCTTTGGTACTTTTACTTCGATATCGCTTCACTCCTTTTGGGCCTACAGCCCCAATAATTCCTTGACGATCCTGTCGCTCATCCGCACGGCTCCAACTAAAACAAGCAAGTTAAAGATTAACTCGCCCACGTAGCTCCACACGGCGGTAACGGCTGAAACGTTGGGATCAACCGCAGGCGGGCTGGCGGCCATAACCGAGAAGATAATGCAGGCCAGCGCGATGATGGCCCCTTCGAGGCACACCCCGGCATAGGAACGCAGGAAGTTCTTTCCCACGCTGCTGGTGGGTTCCCCGGCAAAGCTGGACATGGGGATGGGCGCGATAGCCGTGTACATGTAGAGTTTAAACAGGCGGCTATACACTGTCAGGATCATGATGAAGGACAGCACCGTGATGAAAAGGCCGCCCAGCAGGGTTACCGCCCACAGGGGGATGCTGTCCCAAAAGCCAACGTTGTTGATCTTGTCGATGATCTCCTGCGGAAGCGTGGTGCCGCTGCTTCCCGACAGGCCGGATTGGGTGATGATGGTGGAAACCATCCCCTGAATGATTTTGAAAACAGCCAGCATGAGGTCGAGGCCGTATCCCACCGCCGCCTTTGCCAGCACAAAACGGATGAACATTTTAAACGCCGCTTCCGGGCGCTTCAGGTCGGCAAGGCTCGAACAGGTTTTGACAACGCCCACCGCGAAAAACAAAACCAGCAGGCCGTACCCAATGGCTTTCAGGGCCCCGTTGATGTCCAGCATGACCTGCCAGATCCCGCCGCCTTTAAAGGTTGCGGGATCTTGGGTAAGCAGCGTCCAGATTTCCGCCAGCTTGTCGTTCCATGTTTCCAGCGCCGAATTCAAGTTATCGATAATCCAGTTTCCGGCTGGTCACCTCCTATCTGAAAAATATATGGGGCACCCTTTCGGATGCCCCGGCTGGGAAAGGGATTTCAGGCGGTGATGAGGTCGAGGATTTCCTTGGCAAAGGTAATCACGAGGCCGCCCGCCAAGGTGAGGAAACCCTGCGAACGCTGGGAGGGATCGTGGCTCTGGAAGGAGAGGCCCACCTGCACCACGCCCCAGCCCAAAAGGATGAGGCCGATGGCGCGGATCAGGGAAAAGATAAAGTCGGACAGGTTGTTCACCACGCCCAGCGGATCGCTGGCGGCGAAGGCCGGGATGGAAAGGCAGCAGAAGCACAGCACCGTGGCTGCGTAGACGGAAAAGCCGAGCCGCCCCTTTCTGCCGAGGGGCAAAGCATTTGCGGGCTTATCGTTCTTCTTGGTCTTGGGATTTTTCTTCAAAATAAAGCGATTCAGGGTTTTCTTCAGAAGCATTCCTCCAGTTCAAAGTGTATTGTTATGGTTTTAGAAAATCCTCCGGCTCCAGCAGTTCAAAATCGTCGTACCGGTCCGGGGAATAGTCGATATCGTCAGCGGCGTCCTTTGCCTGCGTGTAATCATAGGGTTCAGCGCCGCCATCTTCGGTCAGCCGGATATTGGGATGGCGCATGAGGTCGTACTTATCGTCCATCATGGGGCGTTCCCCACGGACAAAAAGGATAGCCTTGCGGTTGTCCAGCATTCGGACTTCGTCGGGAGTAAGCAGTTCCCGGCCCGTCTGCTGGTCGTTCACGCTGAAGCTGCCGCTTCGCCCCCGGCTCCGGCCATAGGTGTTCGTATCCAATGTTTCCTTGCCCATGAGTTCGGAAACGTATTTGTGGGTTTCCTTTTCGTTCCCGCCTAAATACAGAAACTCATCGCACAGGCCCACCAGCGATTCCCACTGCTCCTTGAACAGCGCCTTGATCTGCGCCATATTTTGGGCGATGTAGCTGCAGAAGATGTTGCGGCTCCGCATGGTGGAGAGCCATGGCAGGAAGTTATCCGTGGGCAGGGCGATATTGGGGGCCTCGTCAATCAGCAGATGGACCGGCACCGGCAGCCTGCCCTTGTATTTCCGGTCCGCCACAAAGTACAGGGTTTGGATCAGCTGCCCGTAAATCATGCCTACCAGATAGTTGAGGGATTTATCGCTGTCTGGAATGCAGCAGAACAGGGCCACCTTTTTCTCGCCCATTTCCTCCAGATGGAGATCGTCGGTGTAGGTAAGCCTTGCGATCTGCGGCAGGTTGAAAGCGGACAGCCGCACCCCTACGCTGATCAGGATGCTCTTGAGTGTTTTTCCGGCCCCCATCTTAAAGACATGGTATTGCTTCACGGCGATGCTCTCCGGGTTCCGCATTTCAAGCCTTGCGAACAAGACATCCAAGGGGGACTCGTATTCCTCATCTTCCTCCCGCACCTCCGCTGCCGCCAGCATTTCCATGACCATGGCGAAGTTCTGTTCTTCCGGCGGCGCTTCGTGCATGAGGTACAGGACGAGGGCCTGTAAAAGCGCGGTTTCGGATTTCTGCCAGAAGGGATCGGCGCTCTGCGCTCCGGGCGGGGTGGTGGATTGGATGAGGGTTTCAATCAGGCGCAGCACATCCTTATCGTCCCGCACATAGGCAAGAGGGTTGTAGCAGAAGGAGGCGTCGGGGTTTAACAGGTCAAACACCCGTACCTCATAGCCGTTCTCCTTTAAGGCCCCGCCTGTTTTCCGCAGGATTTCACTCTTTGGATCACAGATGACCAGCGAACAGTTCCCGCAGTTTAATGCGTTGGGGATGGCATAGGAACGGCTTTTTCCAGCGCCGGAGCCCCCGATGACCAGCACATTGGTGTTGCGCTTGTGCTTATGGCCATCCATTCCCATCTGGAAATGCTGGGTTAAGATGAGGTTTTGTTTGGGGTTCTTCTTATCCCGGTATTTCTTGGCGATCTGGAACACATCGCCCCACTTGGCGGAGCCGTGCTCCACACCCCTGCGGGTATTCTTCCGGCTGGAAACGATCACAAGAACAGCGATCCCATACCCTAACGTGAAAAACAGCAGGCACTGGGCGGAATATCCCGTCCAATGAACAGAAAAGGGATGGTTCATGGCCGCCGAGAGCTTCCCCAGCAGATCCACGAGGTTCATCCCTTCGCTCCAGCTTCCGGCTGTCAAAAGGGCCAGCCACCAGACGATGGGCAGAGGCAGAAGCCACACCCACCATGGATTTTTTCTTGCCGTTATTCCGTCGAAGAGGCACCCGCCCTTTCTTTACTGCCTGATAAAGAAACAACGTATTTTGTGGTTTTCTCGATCATCCTTCCTTTCCATAAAAAAACAAAAAAATCCCCCGGAACCTGTGGGAATGTTCTCCCATGGGTTCCGGGGGTATCAGATATATTTATCGGACAGGCGCACACCTGTATTTTGCCTGCATCAGTTTGATGAGGAGGCGGTCAATTCCGCCGCAGCTTCGTTCCGCCGCCAGATAGTCGTTCCGCATCCCGTTTAGGGACAGCGCGGCGTACTGGTATTCCTCATCGCTCAGGTACAGCCTGCGCTTTGGCGCGGCGAGGGCTTTGTCAATAAGGGCCTGCAGCCTGCCGGACAGTTCCAGCTCAACCGATTCCTGCGCGCCGCGAAGCGCCTTGACCAGTATGTTTTGGTCCCCGCCTGTCATTTTCACCAGCCGCTGCTTTGTCATGGAGATCCCTTCCTTTCTCTTTTTTCACAACCACCATACCACAACGGCTGGCGGAAAGCTACCGGAGAAAAGAAAACAAACGGAAAACTCTCGGCGGTACGCTTTCTCATCGTTCCGGCTCTTTCTCCGCCTTGGCTTTGGAAGCCTTGGCGGGCTTGGGCGCTGCGACGGAGAACTCATCCGGCTGGATGGCCTGCTCCAAATCCCGGAAACTGCGCTGGATATCCCGGTTGATGGAATAGGCCGCCCGTTTGACGTCGCCTATAAAGCCGCGCTTTTCTTCCGGTGTCAGCTGGGCGCAGCTGTGACACACCTTATCAAACTGAAACACTGAGGTATCAAGTCCGAATTTCTGCGCCGCTACATAGGCCGCGCAGTAGGCTTGGGCCGCATACGCCTGCCGGTAGTAACCGCTGCCCACCGCATCGAAGCTGGCATGGGCCTGCTCACGGGCGATGGCGCAGATGGTGGCGGTTTCGTCCATCCCGTTGCGGACAAAAATGGTATGCTGTTTCGGCACATACTGCGCCTGCACCCCTTGGGGAAGCTGGTCGGAAATGGCAAGCGGAACAGGACTGTTTTCTACCATGGCGGCGATGATTTCCTCCGGCAGATGCTTCTGCGGGGGCAGAGGCTGGGGGCCTCTGGTTTGGGAAATGTCGTAGGCTTTGGCAATGGTATAGCCGTTCCCTATGGTACCGTCCTCTTTGGTGTATTCCTGTTCGGCAAAGAAGGTGTATCCTTTCTCGCCGGAACGGATGGAGCGTCCGGCTTCCTTCCATTTATCGAAGGTGCGGGGGTGGGTGATTTCGTGGTTCTGTTCGTAAAGGATGAGAAGGTTTCGAGTGCTTTGAGGCGTACATCCCGCCATGAAATTGAGAAAGCCTTTCATGGAATCGTCATCCCTGAACACCAACTCGGCCTGCGCGTTGACTCTCGACCAGGCTTCCTCACGCTCGGCCTGCTTCATGGCGGCGTATTCTTCCTTGGTGTACTGCTGCTCCGGCTGCTGGGGCTGCGGCTCCTGCTTCTTTCCGATTAAACTGGATAAGTCGATAGGGCATTACCTTCCTTTCTGTTTTTTCTTTTTCTTCTGTTTGGCATGGCCGGGGGTGGGATGCTGGCGCTCCTGCTGTTTGGATTTGGACGCCTTTTTCTCTGCCTGCTCCTGCCGGATTTCCTGTAGTTCCTTTTTGACCGAGGGCTTATGCTCCGGCTCTTTAGGGTTTATTGAGTTGGGCGAAGAGCTTTTGCTGGGCGAGGAAGGCGCGGACGGATTCTTTTCCGCCGGTTCCCCGGCTTCCTTCTCCCGGCCAGAAGTAAAATTTTCGGCGGCGTCCTGCTGGGGCGGGCCGATATTGAAATCGTCCTCAAAGCCGCCCACTTCAAATTCCACTTCGCCCTGTTCGGTTTTGACGGTTTCCGTCTTGCCGGGGGCCGGGGCTGCGGGAGCCTGTTTTTCCTGCTCCTGTACGTTTGCGATGGTGGCTTCGCCAGCCTGCGCCTTAACCGCGTCGAGGCCGAGGTTGTCGAAAATGCGCTGGACCTTGGAGGCATCGTCCGCGAACACCACCACTTCAATGCGGTCCGCCTTTTGCTTGTTCCGAATGGGAACATACAAAAGACCGTGGGTTTTGGCTTCTGTGGCGAATTCCTTCATGTTTTCCGTGGGGACGTTAAAGAATTTGAACGGGCGCTGTTCCCTGAGCATCCGCACAAGCCTTGTCTTGCCGTGGGTTTTCTTCTGGTCCTTCAGTACGGCATAGACAAACAGCGCAAAGTTTTTTGCCGCCGCGCCCGACAGCTTGAGGGCCATTTCCGTGCCCTCAAGGGTAAATCGGACGATCTGGTCGGCTGGATCGCTTCCGTAGTTCAGTCAATTCACCTTCCTTTTATCGCTCCAAGTCACAGGAGCGTTTGTGCTTGTTTTTTTCCGGCGCGGCTTCCTTAGAGAAGGAATCCTCGCCGGGAATCAGGGACAGGGCGGAACCGTTGTCCCACTCAATTCCAATCGTGCCCATATCGTCTACATAGGCAACGGTACCCTTGGTGCCGGGAGGCGGGGCCTGCGGATCGTCCATGGAATGCAGGGTGATGCGGGTTCCGGCAGGGTACTGCCGCCGGAGGAATTCAATCTGTTCCCTTGTAGGCCGTTGGTTCAAATGATCATCTCCTTTTTTGGTTATCCCGATTCCGGGATTGCTTTTTCTGTTCTTCTTTTGCCTGCTGTTCCTTGCGCTGCTGTTCTTCCAGCCGTGCCGCCTGCAAGCGCTGTTCCATCTCAATGGAATGAGTTTCGATATTCCGGCACAGCTTGGCGGTGTGGCGCAGTTTTTTGAGCTGCTCTGTAAGAACAGCAATTTGCGGAGAGTCCGGTTCATAGCGATAGAGCTTCTGGCGCTGCTTTATGAGGACAGCGATTTCATCTTCCGATTTCTGCCGAAGGGCGGCAAGCTGGCCCCGGTCCTCTATGTGGTTTTTGAAGATGAATTCCGCCTGCTCGATCCGTTTGTCCAGCCTGCGGATATCCTCCCGCACAGTATAGCTTGGGTACCGGGGCTTCTTGGGCAGCGCCCCTACCTTATATAAATAGGAATAATAGAGCGCCCGCAGGCCGGAAAGCCTGCGGGGCTGTGTTTCCCCAAGAAGGAGAAGGAAACGGTTGGCTGGCGGCTGTTCTTTCCCAGCCCGGCGGGGAGGCTTGGGGTAGAGGATGCGGCGCTGGAGGGCCTCCGGGGTGTACTGCTTGCCCAAGGTCTTAAACCGCACGGTGCGCCCGTTGCCCGGCAGAATCAGCGTGGGGTATTTGCGGTCAAACCGGAAGGCATAGCCCTGCTGCTCTAAAGCGCGCAGGAACTGCTTCCATGTGAGGGAAGCGGCAGCCGCCGCATTGAGATCCTGCTGAATGGGCGTTTTCCATGTAGGCGCTCCGTTTTGCTCGGCCAGCCACTGGGCATAGGGGCGGGCCACCCGTTCTGATTTCTCCGTATGGATAATGGAGAGGCCATGCTTTCTGCACAGTTCGTCGGAAATCTGCCGCACCTCGGTGACATAGGTTCTTTCATTGCTGCGGTATTTCCTGCCGTTTTTCATGGACACGGAGTTCCAGACAATGTGGTTGTGAATGCATTTGGTATTGAGATGGGTGCTGACCACCGCCTGAAAGTTCCCGCCGAGAAGTCGTTCGGAAAATTCCAGCCCGATCTGATGGGCCAGTTCCGGGGAAACCTCTCCAGCGGCAAAGCTTTGCACCAGATGGAAGCCCTGCACTCCTTCTTCCTTATGCCACATTTCCTTGACGCGGCACATATCTTGAAAAGCCGTTTCACAGGTGCAGCCGAGGGCGGACTGGAACAGATCCTGCTCGGTTTTGTCTTTGTTGAGGGCCTTATCGATTTCCCCCTCCAGCGATTCCTCGTTTTCCCTGCGAGAACATTTCTTCTCGTCGAGGGTATAGTCGATGGCGTTATCGAGGCGGTGGACGGGGATAATGCTGGTATATGCGATAGGCTACCAATTCTCCTTTACTTCTTCCCAAACCTGACGGGCAAGTTTCGTCATTTCCTCGATATCCTGCTGGCTGGCTTCGCCGTAGGTATTGGCGACCTTGGCAAGCTGGTTGGCGTTGTTGCAGAGCCCAGCTACCTTGTGGAGCAAATCGGCGTGATGCTCACAGGGTTTCGCACGCAGTTCGGCCCCCATGATGAGGGTGCGGAGGAATTCCTCACGGGGCAGGCCGCTTGTTTTCACCTGCGCTTCCAGATGCGCCAGTTCCTTTTTGTTCAGGTGAAGAGGGATGATGTGGTTTCGTTTTCTCATGGTGAGGCTCCTTTTAACGCTCCGGCTCTTTCCGTTTCCGGGTTTCCTTCTGCTTTGGCGGACGAAAATATTCACTATTGTGAGTTTGGTTGCGGTAATCCATATTCAGAAAATTTTCAAGCAATTCTCCTGAAAAATGAAAACTTTCCGCCAGATCTTCCGGGAGAAATGTACGGTCTATGTACATTTCAGGGCCGCCTTGATGCCGCATCATAAAAAGGCCGGTATCTGTATCATACTCTAAAAAATGAAGCTCCGTTGCCGGACTGGACAACATCAAGCCTACAAAAGAAGAAAAATGTTCAGCGCGATTCTTTTCTTCTCGCGCCCTTTCTTCCCGTATCTTCCCTTGCGGCCACTCATAGTATACAGGCACATCTTTCAATCTCAGTTGCTCACAATCTGGGATGTATGCGGAATACCGGACATAGTCATGCCCTTCTGTTTCAGCGAGAATTCCATTCCTGCTGTTTTCACCCTTGACCAGCACGCAGTGCCAGCAGAGTTTTTGAGGATCAAACCACATCTTATCCCTGTATAGTGATAAATAGCTTTGATTGGTCCACAGGCCGGACTCCCGAAAACGGCGGTATTGCTGATCTGCTAAAACCACAATCTGTTCCACCAAGAAGTTCATTTGTTGTTCCGGTTCAGAGTGTTCCAAGTCTGGCTTGTCATTGTATTTGGGCCGATAGTAAAAAACGGCTTTTTCCTGATAGGCTTTCGGTTCCTCCAAGGCGATGCGTTCTACCGGCACCCCCTGCAGGTCAATGTTGCGGTAATCCCTGCCATAGCCAAGGTACAGGGTATCGTGCCTTTGGGCAATCAGCATATTTTCCGTTTCGCCCTCACCCAGCACCATGAGGCAGCGGAACAGGCCGCCCGGATCGGCGCTCATGATTTCCCGGTTATCCTTGAGGAAGGGGTATTCCGGGGAGACGTCCTCCGAGAGTTTTTCAAAATCCTCTTTGCTCAGGATGATAACCTTCGCCACCTCAAAAACGCCGGGGACGTAGCTTACCTCGTTCCGGCGCAGGCTGTCCAGTGTTTTGGCGTTTGCCGCGAACGCGGCGTATTGCTTTTCTCTCAGTATCTTCACCTCTCATTTCTTGAGTAAAATCAGCCGGTGCGGTTCAGCGGGGGTTTGGGGCGCTCCCCAAGATGCGTTTGGATATCCAAACGCTATGCTTGCAAAACCAGTCACCGGCTGGGAAAGAAAAAACGCTGCTGATTTAGAGGCCGCCGTTCTCATCCGCTTCCTTGATCTTGGCAAGACCGTCGAGCGTAATGCAGATGAGATTTCGCTTTTCAGCGTCTCCAATTTCGGCGGACATACTGTGGCTGATCTCATTCCCGCATACCACCAGCATGCGGCACCGGCCCAGCTTCTGACGGGCGATGCTGTAGAAATCCCTCTTTTCGTCGGCGTTATCCGGCTGGAGGTACTGTGCTTCACTCAGCTTTGGGCAGATGGGGACGTATCCCAGCTCATAAACCTTGCGGCAGTAGCGTTTTAACAGGCGGGGCGCGGCGTCGGAAGCCGCGCAGATGTAGACGAATGCTTTTTCCATGATGAGTTTCCTTTCCTTCATATATATCTAATAAAATGGCGGCGGCAGGCTGGTTGTCCATGTGGACGTCCAGCCTGCCGTTTGGTTTCCTGTTGGTCATCCACGTGGACAACCACAGGATTATCTGGCGGTTTCTTCCGCTTCGGTATGGGCTTCCAAGGCAAAACGCACCCGGTCGGAACCCAATTTGTAGTAGGCGTCGGTCACTTCCACGCCTACGGCTTCGTATCCTTCCAGCCGGGAAGCAAGGACAGTGGTTCCCGCCCCGCAGAAGGGATCGAGGATGCGCCCGCCCGGTACGCAGATTTTCACAAGGTCACGCATAAGCTGCAGAGGTTTCTCGGTGACATGGGTGCGGTTCTGCGGATTGGCGTAGCGGAATACCCCCGGCAGACATCCCACCGGGCGGTTGATGGGCATAGGGCCGTTACTGCCCCACACGATGTATTCGCTCTGCTGCCGGAAACGGCCTTTCTGCGGGCGGCTGGTCATCTTATCCCATACCACGCAGCCCCGCCAGATCCATCCGGCCCATTGGAGAGCGTCGGTGATGGAGGGGTACTGCCGCCAGTCGATAAACAGGCAGACAGGCGCTCCCGGCCTGCAGGCTTTCCGTGCGTCAGAAAGCCATTCCGCCATCCATCTCGTCCAGCTTCTCTGGTCCCGGTTATCCCCGTCAAAATCCGGCAGGGCGTTTTTCGGGTTCATGCTGCTGTACTTCTGGTTGGTGGTGCGGTTTTTTTCTGAGGGCTTCCAGCCGCCCGAAGCATAGGGCGGATCGGTGATGAGGGCGTCGAACACCTGCGGCTTGAAGGCACGGATGATCTGCAGGGTGTCCCCATGCAGGATGGTCCAGCCATCCCCGCCGCTGTGCTCCAAAGGCAAAATGGATTCGTCTACGACTTGTGCGAGCTCTTTCGTTTCGTTCAGAGGCATCTTCCTTTCTGTTATCGCTCCCTGTCGGAGCGTTTTTTCTGTTGTTCCGGCATGATAAAGCCTTTCGGTTTTTGCGGTTCACGGGGTTCCATAAGCGCACCGGTATATTCATCGGCATGGATTTTCAAAGGTTCTCCGCTGTGGTTTTCCAGTTTTTCTCCCGGCGGCAATTCATAGAAACCGGAGATTTCCACATTTCCTACCACGGTTCCGCAGATGACGGCGTCGTTCTTAATAACAGGAAAACTATGGCCGGAGCCGGGCAGGATTCTTGCATCCCCTTGGATGGTAACTATATTGGTGATGGTTCCTGCGGCAACAATGGCGTTGTCTAAAACCCATACATTCCGATCCAGCCGGGCGTCCCCGGAAATGATAGACGAGCCAAGCGCCCGGCAGGCCCAATGCAGGGTGCTCTGTTCAATGACACGGGAGTTTTCCCCAGCGAGCGCGTTATCGTAGATCCAGCAGCTTCCTTCCTGACTGAGATTCCGTTCACTTTCTACAAAGCCGCCAAGGTCGCCTTGATGGACATCTTCCCGAACGTCCTGTAACGCCCGGATGCGGTGCAGCCATGGGTATTGCGGGTGAGCGATATCGGTAATCTCATACTTCTGATCTGATTGGCTTTTACTGTCTGCGTTTTGTGACCTCTGATCCTGATAGTGCTGTAAGAGCTTCTGCATCATTTCGCCGGCATTGTACTTTTTCGCAAAAAAGCGGTTTATTTCCTCGATTTCCCTCGAATGTAACGGAGGCGCTTCAATCCCAAGCCCAAGACCTATTTCGCCGTTGTCATTCTGAAGAAGGGCGATCTTGATTCCAACGACTTTTTCCTGTAAAGAGGGATTGTCAAACCCCTCGAAGAATTCTTCTTTGTTCAAAATCAGCGGTTCGCTGTGCTTCAATCAGCCGCCCCCTTTCTATCGTTCTTCTCCACGTTCTTTTTTCGTTTTCTTAGGGATTTTCTCCGACAGTTCGGTTTCCACATATTCGCTGATGATATTCAGGGCCTTGTAATAGTTTTCGGACTGTTGAACGCGGCGGATCATCTCTTTGGCCTGATCTGCCTGCCCATTTTTTCTGAGAAGCTGGGAAGCCCTGCCGAGAATAACGAAGATATTTCCATCCTGTCCCACCAGCTTCATTTTCGGGCGCTGGGGAACGGGCTGTTCTTTGGCTGCTTCTGTGCTTTGCACCTGTTCCACTTCAAAGTCGAAAGGTTCATTCGCAAAAAAGACGTACAGCATTCCGTCGCAGGTTTGGATTTCCTGCTGCTGGAAGTCCTCGCCCCAGCCATCGCAAAACTGGCTCTTGAGATAACCCTGCAAATCCTGCATTTCCGCTTCTGTGAGAGGTTCCTTCAGACGAACCGTGGTGCAGCCCTTAAGCTCATCACCCCGGATTTCCACCGAGGGGATGGCGCTCAATACCTTTTCCTTGAAGCTGGAAATATCTTCCTCGTCAAAGTAGGACAACATTAGGTTTCCGCCATCGCTGCCGCCGCGCTGCTCTATCGCTTCCTGAATGTTGTTCTCGTAGCAGGCCATATCGACGCCGGAAAACAGAGTGGGATAATCGGCCACTCCGTTGTCCCAGCCGTATTCATCCACGTCGTTTTTGTAAAAATCCCCGGTCAGCGGGGAATAGAGTTTCAGCATGATTTCTTTCTCGTCGATGTTCCAATCTCCTTTCTAACGAGAGCAGGCCGCCCTCTGGCGGGCGGCCTGCTTCTCATATCGTTCTTTTGTCAGGTCGGCGTAATCGCGGCCCTCTTTTTCCGGCAGGTTCTTCACCATGCGGTACTTGCCCTGATAGTTTTTTTCCAAGTGTTCAGCCGCCCATCGCCCGGCGAAGTCGTTATTTGTGCAGATTTCGATTTCCTCAATTTCAGGGTGCCTCTTGAGGAAAGATTCCAACGCAAGCGGCTTTTTGAAGGAAAAGGAGCGTGCCGGTTCTCCTTCTTTCGGGGCGCTGATCCCGCCAAGGGACAGCCGCCATTTATCCGCAGTCCCTTCCAGAGTCAGATGGGCGAGGGTTTCGATGGACGCTTCATATACAGCCAGCCGGTTGGTTTTTCCCTTGGGCGGAAGGCAGAAGCAGTATTGTTTTTCGCTGCCGGATACCTCTGCCTTGAAAGGCTTTCCTTTGGTGTAGGTGCCACGCAGGAAGGCGTACCGGGCAGTGCCGGTTTCATCCTTCCCAACGAACACGGCGTTGTGGTAGTCGGCGCTTTCATAGAGAATCCCCGCCCGGACGCAGGCTTCTATTACCTTGCGGCTGATCCCGCGCTTCAGGAGGTAAGCGAACACCCTGCGGTTGTTTGCCGCTGCCGGAGGCAGGGCGAATTCTTTTTCCTGCTCCGGCTGGGAAGGAGGCGGGATGTAGCTGGGGTTTTCTTCACACAGGGCCAGCACCGCGTCCACAAACTTTACCCCTTCCACCGTAACGAGATAATCAAGGGCGGATTTGCCGCCTATGTCCCGGCTTTTCCAATGCCAGAAGCTGGTTTCTTCATTGATCTTGAAGCTGTCGTGTTCCCGGAGTTCAAACTCCCCCCGGCTGTCGGTTTTGACCAGTTCTCCGGGCCGGTACCGCCGTAAAAATTCAATGGCGGTCATCCGTCTGGCGGCGATGATTTGTTCTTCCGTTACTCCGGGCATAGGGCTGCTCCTTTCTTCCTTTAAATAACAGCCGCCCGCAGGATTTTTGCCTGATCGGTGCGTTCCCACGGAAATTCCGGCTTGCCGAAATGCCCATAGGCGGCTGTCTGTGTGTATCTTGGCGTTAAAAGGTCAAGCTGGGCGATGATCTCCGCAGGCGTTAAGCCGAACACGAAGCGCGCCGCCTCCGCCAGACAATCGTCGGCGCAAACTGTGCCGGTGCCGAAGGTATCCACCTCCACCATGACCGGCTCGGCTTTACTGATGGCATAGGCCAGCGTGACCTGGCATTTTCCGCACAGCCCTGCCGCCACAAGGTTTTTGGCGATGTAACGGGCCATGTACGCCCCGGAACGGTCCACCTTGGTGGGATCTTTCCCGGAGAAAGCGCCCCCGCCGTGCGGGGCGAACACGCCGTAGCTGTCCACCATGAGCTTTCGCCCGGTGAGGCCGGTATCGGCTTCCGGGCCGCCCAGCACAAACCGCCCGGAAGGGTTCAAAAGGATTTTCGTATCCTCGTCCGGCGGCAAAGCCTGCAGCGCCGGGGCCAGCACCTTGTCGGTGAGTTCCCAGCAGAGTTCGTCCGTGGGCTTATTCGGGCTGTGCTGGGCCGAAAGGACGACAGCGTCCAGCCGAAGGGGTTTTCCATCCTCGCCGTATTCCACAGTGACCTGCGCTTTTCCGTCCGGGCGCAGGCCCCGTATCATCCCGGTTTTCCGGGCGGCGGCGAGGGCGCTGGTGAGACGGTGGGCCAAAACCACCGGCAGAGGCATTCTCTGCGGGGTTTCCGAACAGGCGTAGCCCACCATTACGCCCTGATCTCCGGCCCCCAGCTGCAGGGAGTGGCGATTTTCACTGAGATTTCTTCTGCGCTCTAACGAACAGTCCACCCCTGCGGCGATATCCGGGCTTTGCTTATGGACAAGGCACTGGATGGCGTATCGTGCCGGATCATACCCTGCCTTTTGAAGAACAGAACGGGCGATGGCAGGGATTTGCGGCTCAAACAGACTGGTGATTTCCCCGGCAACGATGATCTGCCCTCTGGTGGCCAGCACTTCGCAGGCCACACGGGAAAGGGCGTCGTGAGAAAGGCATTCATCCAATACACTGTCGGCTATGAGGTCGCACAGCTTATCCGGGTGCCCTTCCGTAACAGATTCGGCGGTATAGAATTGGTTCATGGCATTCTCCTTATCGTTCATAATTGGAGGACTTCTTATTTTTCTCTTTCGGCATCACCACCGGCTCTATTTTGAGGCAACGAAGCCCATTTGACGTGGGAATAAATTTTTCCGGGCACCGAAACTTCCTCCGATATTTTCGCAGTTGCTGTTCTGTCAGGCTGGAGAAATTTTCTCCTTGAAGTCCGCAAACGAAAAAGGTTCCAGCAATGATGTCGTAATTTTTCAGAACACGGTTTAAGGGGAGTCGCTTGAGTTTTCTCTCGTCATTGCAGATAATCGCTGCCGAATCATCCCATGGATAAAGCGCCTGAATGGGCCCGCCCACAATTTCCTGCATATCATGCAGCTCTTCTCCAATTTCCGCTATCCGGGCAACTTTGTCCGGTTCTACTAATATAACTCTCATAGTTTCACCTCACTTGCAGGGAAAAGGGCTTGAGGCTTTTCCCGATTTCTTCGTAATTGTTAAAGCGCACCTCGCAGCCCAACAGGTAGGACACGGCTTCTTCCCATTCTTTTAAAGGATATTTTTCCTTATCCGGCAGGCGGTACAAATCGCCAAGGGCCGCCCACTTGAGTTCCGGCAGCAGGCGCAGGTTGGAGATAAAGGTGCGGTGCTGTTCGGCTAAAAGGTCTAACAATCCGGTTTTCTTCAATCAATCCCTCCAGTATGAACAAAATATATGGGCGGAGCGCCTGTCAGCGCCCCGCCCGGTTGAATGATTCTTTTTTGTCCTATGACCAGTAGTCCTTTAAGAACCTGACAGCCCTGACGATCTGCCGCTTATCCCTTCTGGACAGTTGCTTTGCCTTATCGGATGTCTGCATCCACAGCAGAATCTCCTGCTGTTCCTCTTGGGTAAGCTGGCGGGATAACACGAAGGGCTTTCCGGCCAGCGTGTCGGCTTCCTCCTGCCTGACCTGCCGGTAGGCTTCCCGCATTTCGTCGGAAGGCGCATGATCCCGATGCAGCCGCAGGGCTGACAGGGCCTTCAGCAGCATGGCGGCAATGGGCTTTCCTTCCATGCCGCACAGGTTATACTGGTCTCTCGCTGCATTAACAATGCATTGTGCTTTTTCTACGGATTTCATAAGCGTTCCCCTTATCTGTGTATTGCCCTTTCAGGCAACCACAGTATATCGGGAAACCCCGTGCCATAAGAGGACATGGTTTTGCCAAGAAGCGTCCATTTTGAAAACTTTCGACGGGAACTCTATGCTGATTTTCCCCATTCTGCCGCCAACAGCCGGTGCGCTTCCCGGATTGCTTCTTTGGTTTCTTCCGCCAGCTTGCTGCTCTGCGTTAAGTCCCGCAGCCATTGGAGGATTTCTTCCTGTGATTCCGGCGGCACAATAAAGGGTTCGTCGTTAAAGTACATGATCTCATATTCCGACAGGCGGCAGGCTTGGTCGATTTCCTCCGGGGTGACTTCTCCGGCCAAGGCTTCCTCGTCGATCCAATCCTCCAGCATTCCGGCTTCTTTTCCCTCAACGCCTTGGCTTTCCCGTTTCTGGCAAGCATAGCACTTGAGCATGGTCATTTTTTCCTGTACGTTCATGCAAATTCTCCTTTTCTGGATATTACCCCTTTGGGGCAACCACAGTATATCTGAAAAATCCGCGGCACAGGATAAGACATTTTTGCGATTGTTTGGCGACATTGAAAACTTTCGGCGGGGCTATTTCTTCCTGCGGTTACGGATATGCAGGAAAACAAGGCCGCCTAAAATGACAGCGCATAAGACAATCAAAATAATGGCTTTTGGTTCCATAGGTCGATTCTCACCTCACTTCTGCGGCGACAACTACCGTGCGGGCGCTTTCCCACTCATAGGAACAGGTGACGAGCGTCAGCAGGCGGCGGTCCGCGCCGAGGATGGTTTCGGGTTTGTAAAGCGACTGCGCGAAGAGTTCTTCCTGAAAAGACAGGAAATCCGCATCGTCCGCAAATTCGGTGCGGTTAAAGGGGAGCTTTTGGATATCGGTTTTCAGCACAGCCGCAATGCGGTATTCCTGCAGCCCGTCGCTGGTCTGCAGGAGGATTTGGGGATGCTCCTTTCGGAAGGCTTCGTCCGCCATCTTTTGTAGAACAGCGAACATGGTCCCGTCGCTCATGTTGTGCCCGTAGACTACAAGGTTTTTGCTTTCCGGGAAACAGTCCCATTGAAAAAAGATGCTTCCGGCAGTGCGATGCTCGCCCTTGTAGGTGCGCCGCAAATAGTATTCAGGTTCATCGGCACTGCTCTGCAGAACAGGGTAATCCACACGGGTGCCGGGGATGGAAATCCAGCCCTTGATATCCGGGTATTCGGCTTGCAGGGCGGAGAGGTTTACAAGGGAGGCGGCCTGTTCTTTCCCAGCCGGTAGCTCCCCGGAGGGTTCTCCGGGGAGGGGCTGCGCGTATTCTTCCTTCAAATCCTGCGCTTCTTTATTGGTCAGCCCCGGCTGGATTACTAAGAACCAGAGAAGCCCCAAAAGGCTCATGCACAAAAGGCCGATGCAAAACCCTTTTAAAAAGGTTTTCATTCTTCTGCGCCCTGATCCTCATCGCTGCCACCGGCAGCTTTCCGCTTCTTGCCGGTATGGTGCAGGAAGAGCAAAGCGCCGCCGGACAGGGCCGCAAACAGGGCAAGCGCGCCGAGCAGAGTGGGCATCCACGGCTTATCGCCGGTCTGCGGTACGGTAGGCACTTCCGGCACCAGCTTGTTGTGCATCTTGACGGTTGTGGTTTCTCCCGCCTTGATTTCTATGGTCTGGTCATCCGGCAGGATGTACTTTTTAGCGTCCTCGCCAGCTACTTCGGATACGGTGTATTCGCCCACACGAAGCTCGACGTTGATTTCGCCGTTCTCATCGGTCTGGAATTCCTGCTCGTAGGGGTTGCCCATGAAGTCGGTACCGGTAATTTTGAAGGTGCGCCCTTCAATCTTATCGTCATCGGCTGTCTTTACCACCTTCAGGGAACCGGTCTGCGCATGGTTGAGGAACCCGGCGCCAGCTTCGGTTTCAATGCGTACAATCGCTTCGTTTTCGGTGATGGAGAAGGGGTAATAATTTTCGTCGCGCTGGAAAAATTCCGGGCTTTCCTTCTCATGCAGGAAGTAGTTTCCGTACACGAGGTCCTTCATCTGATAGAGGCCCGGTTCGGTTTCCGTCATTTCACCTGCCAGCTGGTCGATCTCCGCGTCGAATTCCCCGTTGTTGTCCACGTCGGCGTAAACCTCAAAGACAGCCCCGGACAGCTTGTTCTCCGGGAAATCGGCGTCTACCTTGGTGGTTTCAACGGTACCCTTGATGATCTGGTTTTCGATGGTGATTTCAATGGTCTGCCCATCTTCGGTGACCTCTACCGGGAAGGTTTCTTCCGTCAAAACGAAGGCTGCCGGAGGCGCGATTTCCCGAACCAGCCAATTTCCAATGGGTACCTTGTCAAATTCAAAGTATCCGATGGGATTGCTTTCGGTAACCATGAGTGCGGTTTCTTCGGTGAACTCGGTTTCGTCGAAACGGAACAGTCCGATTTTAGCGCCTGCCAGTTCAAAGCCATCCTGATCCACTTTCCAGCCGGATATTTTGCCGCGCTTTAAAGTGTTTTCAATGGCTTCTCCATCGTTGACCTGAATCTGTACCTTGGCCACATCCTGCCCGATGTATTCAAACGCCACCGGGTATTTCTCATCGCTCAAAATGTAGTGATCGTCAGTGCCGATTTCCTTTACATACAGGGAAGCCCCGCATGGTACGTCGGTTTTAAAGATGGCGTTGCCGTTTTCGTCAATGCCGGTGGTTTCCAGCAGCCCGTCTGCCGGGATGGAGGTTCCATCGGCGGCAGTCAATTCCTCCGCGGCGAACAGCCCGAAGGTAATGTTTTTCCATTCCTCGTTCATGCCGATGGAAAAGGTTTCGTCCTGCTCTAACAGCTTCTGGAGAGAAATTTCCACCTTCTGGCGCTCGTTGTAGAAGCCGACGTCGGCGGAGGTGATCTCCACTTCCTGCCCGGCGTAGGACAAGGTGATTTCCTTGGGTTCTGGATCAATTACCATGCCATCCGGCGCGGTGCGCTCCAAAATCTGGTAGCGGCCCAGATACAAGGGTTCTGAGGTGGCGGTCCCATCGCTCCCAGTGGTGAGGGTGGCGGCCAGTTCACCGGCTTTCAGGTGGACGACGCCATCCGGGGTGACGATATCTTCCAATGCGGTGATATCGTAAACAGCCCCCGGCTGGCCCTGCACCTCGTATTGGGGCTGATACATCCCGCCGGATTCCACTACATGGCTGAACGTTTCGCCCTCTTTGGAAACGGTGATGGTTCCTTTCTGCACGGCATTGTATTTCTCAACCGTGACAACGTCCTGTGAACCGTCCACCACGAAGGGAACCGGCTCTTTGTCAAGAACATATCCCCATGGACTTTGCTGTTCATACAACTCGTAATTTCCAAACGGAAGCGGTTCCGGCAGCATGAGGGTGCCTGTGGAATCCGTCACGAAGGTGTCGATATCGATGGGGCTGGGATAGTTGATGTGCTGCACCACCCACTCGCCGGTATCGGCATTGCGGATTTTGACAGCGGTTCCCGCCAGAGGAATAATTTTTCCACTTTCCAGATCCTTTTTCTCAAAACGGATGAGGGAGGTAAAGGTGGGGTTATTGAGGATGAAATAATAGGTTTTACCATGCTCGGAAATGAACACAGAGAAGTCGGGGACAAATTTCTGCCCCTCAGCCCCTGCGGTTTGATGCACCACGTACAGGCCGTATGGAAGGTCCTTCGACTGGGCAAAACCATGGGAATCAGTGGTCAGCAGGTCACGTTCGCTTTCTTTGGCGTTTTCATAGCTTCCGGCGCTGGCAAGGTACACCTGAAACTCCGCACCTTCCTCCGGCTGCTCGATCTGCACTTCATCGCTGGAGGCTGCGGCAGACAAAGGAAGAACAGAGGCTTTGGAGGCAAGGCTGGCAACCGCAGGAACAAGCTGCGGCACAGACGACGCGCTTGGGGCAGGCTCCGGCTCGCTTTCCGGCGCGGGGCTGCTTTCAGAGGACGGTTCCTCGGCAGGCTCTGCCGGGGTTTCGGATTCCAAGTTTTCTTCCGGCTGGCTGGAGGAAACATCCGCATCTTCCGGCACAGGGGTGGATTCAGGGATTTCCGAAGAACTGGAGTCGGGCGCTTCCTCGATGGAATTGCTTTCTGCCGGTTCTTCCACCGGGACATCTTCAGCCGGGGCGCTCTCTGCGGGATTGCTCTCAGCAGGGGCTTCTGACTGCGGGGCCGGTTCTTCCTGATCCGGTACGGCGGGCTGGTCGGTATGCTTGGTGATGGCGATGCTGCCGAGGATGACGTCCTCTGTGGCAGTCAGGGGGATGCTGTTGTTCTCCAGTGTGAAATTGCCCGGCTCCGCGCCTACCGGATAGATAGTTTCGTCCAGCAGATACCCCTCGCTGGGGGAAATTTCACGGATGCTGTAATCCGGGCCGCAGGGGTATTCCCTGGTGGTAAATTTGCCCCCGTTCGCCGTGGTGTAGGTATCCAGCAGGGTTTCGCCCTTGAACATCCCGTACACAGCGCCATCCAAAGTGGCGTCGCCCTGCGCTTCATATTCAGCGCTTCTCGGCTTGTTATGGCCGGAATCCTTTTTCTGCATCTCCACGGTGAACTTCTTCAGGATATTGGAAAAACTGACGCTGGAGGTCTGGCCGGGGTAGATGGTTACCTGCTGGGATTCAGGCTGGACGTATTTGTCCGGGGCCTTCTCGGTTACGGTGTAATTTCCGGCTTGAAGGTTATCCACCTTGATGGTGCCATCCGGCCCCGTCACCACATCTTTTTCGATGCCGTTACCGGAGATGTGGAAAGGAATGCCGGAAACCTCTCCATCCTCAGAGGTTTTCACAAGCTGCAGGGTACCTGCTTTGATTTCAAGGGAGAAGTAGCATTTCACCGGCTCGGCGGAGCCTTCCACATCGAAGGTGACCACGTTCTGGTACTCGTCCCGCAGCCAGTATTTCGTGCCGCCGGTAACCACGCCGGGAACAGAAGAGGGCAGCCGCTTTTCGGCGGTAATGGTGCCGAATTCCTTTTTATCGGTGGAAACGTGCAGTTCATTGCCGCTGACGGAAAAATCCACCCCCGGATAGCTGACAGCGAAATTCCCCAGCACATTGTTCTCGTCCACCAGTGTGGTTTCGTTTTTTCCATTGCTCTCGTTGTATTTGAGGTCATGGGTGTATGCCCCAACCGCGCTGGGATCATCGGTGGCAAAGGACGGGATGGTGTGGTAATTCACGACGTTCTCCCGAAGCTGATAGAAGATCGGCTTCGCGGCGGGGCTGTTGACGGTGAATTCATTGACGATCTGCGTTTCGTACCCGGTCCCCAATTGCCCATGGGCGATGAGCCAGATGAGGATTTGGGTGGCGATGTACTCGTCGATGGCGCTGCCGCCATACTTGGTGCCGGTTTCCACGTTGTACCCCAAGGTCAGGGCGGTGTTGATCATGGATTTCTGCTCGGCGGTAAAGGCGGCGTAATCATCCGACTGGTCATAACCGACGCCTGTGTGTACGCCTACGCTGAACTGGATGCAGTAGGCGGTGCGGAAGGCTTTCAGGTCGTTGATCCGCAGTTCGGTGAACTTATTGGAACTGTATCCGCCAAACGGGGCGGGAAGATTGGAACTAAGGGAATACCCTCTGGTGTTATGGTCGATCATGGAGATGTACCCGTCGTAATCGTAGGAGGCGGCAAAGGCGCTGCTTGGAAAAATCCCAAGGCAGAGCAGCGCCGCCATCATCAGGGACAACAGCCGTTTTAGATGTTTTTTCATACAATTCTCCTTATTCGTAAAATGCAAAAAGGCCCCCGCAGAATGGAGTGAAAATTCTCCATCCCACGGGGGCCGGTGTTCAGATTATCGTTCTTCGCCGTGTTTCCGGCGGTGGTGTTTTTTCTGCGGAACAACTTTCTTCGGCAGTTCCTGTTGAGTGAGCCGGACGGCTTCCAGAACAGGGGCGGTTTCGATCCCGTTCTGCCTGCAGCCGTTCAGGATTCCTTCCAGATAGGCTTTGGAGGGCATGGCAGGGACGTCCTTGTAAGGGCTGTTCATGGTGTAGGCCATGATTTCATGCCTTACCCCATCCTGATCTATTACCACAACAGGTTCTTTCCCGTACAGGTAGGGAAAGCCCTCGTAATGGTCCAGATGCCGTTCATCCCGTTCAGAGATCCGCCAGAGGACGCCATCCACACAGCTTCCTTCTTCCGGAATAATGGTGGCAACGCCAACCCCGCCCCCATTGGTGCGGAAAGCGAGGCGGTACCCTTCCAGCCGGACAGTATCCACCACTTCCGCGTCCGGGCAGCGGAACGCCATCTGGTTCAGGTTCATATTGCTTCCATAAGCAAAATACAGCAGTGTGCCGGTTGGCTTTTTGAAATTTTCGGTTTTCATCATCTCCTATCGTTCTTGGTTTCGGCGGTTTTGCAGGCTGGGGTATTGGGATTTGTCATACCGCCATGCCCTATCGCCGGGGAGGTTCGAGAGCAGATGCTCCCGCACATTTTTGTATTCCGGCCCGATAAGGCCAAGGCGCAAAAGGAAGGTGCGGAAGGTAAAGGCGGGGTTTTCGCTGATCTCGGTTTTCCGCATGACGGTTCTGCTCTGGTTGATGGCCTGCGCGGAAATGGCAAGCGCCAGCGTGATATTCGCCCGAACCTTACCGGCGTGGAGGGTGCTTTCAAAACAGCGCCATTCCAGCGTACCCCGATAGAATACGGAATGAAGGTTCAGGGCGTAATACCTCGTCCAGTTGTAATGCTCGTAGCTTTCATCCCGCCCGCCGTACCATTCCCGCTTGAGGCGTTCCATGGTCGTGTTCGTAGGCAGCTTGCGGATTTTTTCCAGCATAGGCTCCCGCACCTTTTTGCAGTACCGTTTCACCCGGTGTTCATTGACATTGAGGGCTTTGAACAGGATATCCTCTTTGGAATACATGATGGAAAGGGCGTTTTTGAGGCTTTGCGGGGTATGTTTAGAAGCATCCACATGGACGTGCATCCCACAGCTTCCGTTCACGACAGCCCCCGCATGACGCAGGGCGCGGACAACTTCCTGCAGCTTCGGCATTTCCCTGTATTCCAGTTTGGGGGAATTCATTTCCACCTTGTAGGCGCTGTCACTGATGGCAAGCTGCTGCCGCCCGATCCGTTGGGAACCATGGATGCTGGAGTCGTAGACAAACCGCCATTTTTTGCCCTCATTGTCTATAACCTCCCACGGATCGTAGGTGCGGGATTCGTGAGTTTGACGGGCCATGGTGCCGAACAGGGAAGCCACCGCTTCCGCTGCTTTCTGACGGGTTAACCCCGTCATCTCAATCTCGCAGCCGAAGTATTGGTCTTTTAAATCAATCGATGGCGGTCACCTCCCGGTGGGCGGCGGCAAGGCGTTTCCCGATGGCTTCCAGCACATTCACGGTTACGCCGTTTCCGGCCTGCTTGTATAGCTGGGCGTCGGACTGGAGAGGCAAAACAATGTCAATCCGTTCATCTGTCCATCCCTGCAGGCGCAGGCATTCCCTTGGCGTCAGGCGGCGGATACGCTTGAGCGGCTCCAAGGTGCCTTGGTCGCTGCTGGCGGTGAGGGTATGGGCGATTTTTCGTCCAACCCTGCCGCGGCGGGTATTCTGCTGGGCATAGGCCAGATTGATGCTGTCGCCGGGGTAGGCCATTTTGTATCCCTTTTTGGTGTTCTCCTTGATGGGCAGGCCCACCTCGTACAAGCCGGTTTTCCCGCCGAAGCCGCCTGTCTGCGCCGCGAGGGTACAGCTTACCCCTTCCGGGGAGTACACTCGTTCGCCCTGCGCGCCGGGGCGGATTTGCACAAGAGACGTGCCTGCTGTTTCGGTGAAAGGAAATACTTTTCCCCGGCATCGCTTATCAAGATATCCGATAAGGTACACCCTTTTTCGGGATTGGGGGACTCCAAAATCTTTGCTGTTAAGCACCTGCCATTCCACAAAATACCCCAATCCGTCCAGCGCATGGAGGATGGCCGCAAACGTCCGGCCCCCGTCATGGTTAAGCAGTCCGGGAACATTTTCAAGCAGCAGATACGCAGGTCTTTTTGCCGCAGTCAGCCGGGCAATTTCAAAGAACAGGGTACCTCTTGGATCGTCGAATCCCCCACGGCGTCCAGCAATCGAAAAAGACTGGCAGGGAAATCCGCCGCACAGCAGGTCGAAGCCCGGCATTCCTTTTGGATCGGCTTTTCGGATATCTTCACAAAACCACTCTCCTTTTGTATCGAACAGGGCTTCATAGCTTTGGTTTGCCTTTTTGTCGATCTCGCAATGGCCTATGCAGGTAAACCCTCCGGCGCGGGCGAGCCCTTCCCGGAACCCGCCAATGCCGGAGAACAGGTCAATATATCGTATGGTTTTCTATATCACGCTCCTTGTTCACAAATTGGTATATGCTTAAAGCACAATCAATGGACATCGCCCCTTTCTCTCAGTGGAATACAATCTATATGAAAACAGCCCGCAGTTTCCTGCGGGCCGTTGCTGGCTGCCTTATGCGTAGGCTTCTTCTTCATTTTCATTGGTTTCGCCGGTTTCCACGGTATCGTCATCCGGCGCGGTTTCTTCATCTTCAGGGGATTCATCGGCAGGCTCGGTTTCTTCTTCCTCGTCATCGTCCTGTTCCCAGCTTTCCTGCCCCTCATCTTCGGCAGGGGTTTCTGAATCGCTGCTGTCATCGTCCCAGCCCTCTGGTCCCTCATCGTCGGGTACTTCCTCGTCCTCGTCGGTTTCGGGGCTTTCAGCGGCTTCCCAGCCGCTCTCTGCCTGTTCCTCATGCTCGGCTGCTCTGGCCGCTTCGAATTCTTCCTCGGCTTCTTCCAGCGCCTGCTCGATCAGCCCGATCACGAATTCCTTTTGGGTAAGGCGGCGGTGGTAGGTTTTCTCGTAGTTTTCAAGGTATTCCTTTACCCTCTGGAACAATTCCTCGCTCACCTGAAATGCTAACGTTCTTCCTTTTTCCATGACTTTGACAGCCCCTTTCTCATAATGTTCCATAATGACCATTTCGATGAATTTGCTGATTGTGCTTTCCGTTTCCCTGATTTCCTCGCTGACGCGATTGTGCAGGTCTAATGGGATTTTGCAGGTGATGCCCTTGGTTTCCATGCTCTATCGCTCCTTTTCTTTTCTTTCCCTTTCGGGCAACACAAGCATACTGCAACCCGCCCGATAAAGCTATTACCAAGACCAACAACCTTTCAGTCAAAGCAGGGCTGACAAACGTCACAACCAACAAGGGCTATGTTTGGGGTTTTCAGCGGCTTGGCCCATCCATTTTCTTTTGCTTTTTGGGGGTAACCGGCTGCATATCCTCAAAGAAATATCCGGCCATCTGCTTCATCCAGTTAAAATCCTGTTCTTCCGGTATTGCAACCGTCAGGACAACGGCGTCTGAGATGCGGCCTTTTCCGTTTTCCCGGTAGTATTCCTCAAAGCTGCCCCACCAGCCATCCGCGCCGGTCTTGATTATATCGTCCCGCCCGTCAATGCTGAGGTAATAGCGGGCGGTATCCACGCCGATGGATTTTCCGTCTATTTTTTGGGAGGCATACACCTTCTCATCGGCATAAACGTCTATGGTCTGCCTTGGGGCAAGGTAAAGCGTCATCGTCCGGTCTGTGTATTCGGGATATTTCTCATTCGGCTTCTCCAGCAGGACAAGCCGGGCCGCGTCGAAAGATTTGGGTGTTTTGTAATCCACGGTGAGGCGTTTGAGCTCGGCCCCTTTGAATTCCTCGAAATACAGGGGATCGCCAAACACAATGTGCTTGGGGTTTTTGATTTTGTAGATTTCTTTTCTCATAAGTCAGTTCCTTTCGTTTTTAAACAGGGTTAATCTTCTTCCAGTAGGGAACCGAGGAAGCCCATCATTTCCTGTGGGATGGCATCTTCCTGCTGCTTCACAGGCTGGGAAGGGACAGCTTGCAGTTCTTCCCTCAGCACCCGCCGCAGGGTAGTTTCAAAGGCTTCCTTTTCTTCGCTCTCCAGAATCGCCTGCACCAGAAAGGCGTTTTTCTGTCCGTCCGGCACAGCCTGCAGGATTTCCCAAGCCCTGCGGTGGCGTTCATTCTGGAGGTTGGGGCGGAAGCCGAATAGGGGCCTGTTCATCCCTTGCTCACACCGCCCGACAAATGCCCCAAAATCCGCTCGAATCCTTCGGCGTTTACCTTATCGTCTATCAGGGTAAAAACCCGGCACAGGCCGTCCTGTTCGCTCACATTGCCTTTAACCACTGCCGCGCCCCCGCCCAGCATGACTACCGGAATGGCTTTCAGGTCAAACCCCGATTCCATGGCTGCCGAGAGAAGCCGTTCGGTGTAGAGGCGGCCCTGCTTTTGGATGATGCTTCGGGCGTCCTCGTCCATGCTGCAGGCTTTTCCGGCCAGCACTCGTTCCACCTGCGCATCGGTAACGGACAGCCCCACATCCCGGCGGACCTGTTCTTTCGTTTCATCGATGCACCGGATCATGCCAAGTTCCAGACTCCGGCAGGTGGAAGCGTTGGGGACGCCGTTGTCCAGCCGCATGAGATCCACCGTCCAGCCGCCGATATCCATGAGCAGAACAGAAGGTTCGTTTTGGATAAGTTCAGGATGGATGGCGATGGCAGAATACCCCTGTGGGAACAGTTTCACATCTTCGATGGTCACTTTGTAGGGGATTCCCTCAAATTTGAAGCACACCGGCTGGGAAGAACGCAGAAGGTATTCCCGGAAGGGCTTTTTCTCACGGCCAAATCCGGCCAGAGGCAGCCCTGCTGCGAGGTTTACGGAACACTCAGCCTTTTCTCCGCGCTGTTTGATCTCTTTGGCGACAGCGGCAAGGGTAAGCAGGTAGTAGTTGTCGTTCTCCATCTTGTTCCGCAGGATCGGCTGCCTGCCCGTCCCGCACACGAAAAACTTCCCGCCGTACTCCAGCGTGTTCTGCAGGGTGTAGGGTTCATGGCTGTAAACAGCGATACCGGCTGGGAAAGAAAAATGCCGGGTTTTGATGGCGTAATAGCCGTGGTCTATGCCGATGTTCATGGTTTTGCTCATCCTTTCTTGGCGGTTGTTGAAAACTTAAGAGCTTTGTTTGGGGGCTTAGAGTATGCTTGCTGGAGAAAATCTCTTGTTCGGGAACAAGTATTGTTCTTTCCCAGCCAGGTAAGTAATTTAGGGGGTGAGAGTGTGAGAGAGGGGGAAAGCGAAGAATCGCTGCGAAAGACCTCCCCGGCGGCTTGCCGGGGAGGTCTTGAAAAAGGGCGCACTACCCCCTTGTATCTTGAGGGCTTAAAATTGGCCCTTTTTGGGGGATTCGTCAATCTATCTATGAAACTGCCGGAAACTTCTACACTTCCGACAACGGGAAAAAAGGGTGGTAAACGCAAAGAAGCGGGGCCTCCGGCCTGAATTTTCAGGCGGAAACCCCGCATCTGCTCACGAAAAATCTTGATATTGCTATTTTATGGAAAAGGCATCTATGGAAAATCATTTTGGATTTTGCGCGCTAAAAAGCCCGCAAACCCGCATGAATACTAACAAAAATGGGGTAGGCATCTAAAGTGTCTACCCCAGATGGTGGAGGAGGGTGGATTCGAACCACCGAAGCAAGAAGCAGCAGATTTACAGTCTGTCCCCTTTGGCCACTCGGGAACTCCTCCATATACAGAGCTGCGTAAACGCAAACTCATATTATAAAAACGGGAAACCCGTTTGTTGCAAGACGAACACACTGCTCGCTTGAGACAATCGTTATTATAATACATCGGTGTGCAAAAGTCAACCCTGTTTTTGCGAAAATTTGTGTTTTTTCGCGGGGGAAAGACTTTGCGGTTCTGGTTTGGCTTGACATCATCGCTTTGGGGCGGTATACTGTATTTATTGCGGCAGGAAGCTGCGAGGGCGTTGAAGCGCCGGATCTTGTTTTTATAGGATTAAATTGTGCCAGCGGAGGCGCGCGGACTGTATGGGGTTCGTGCGCCTTTTTGATTTTAGGAGGAATTTGCATGAAGACTTTGTATTTTGACTGCGGCATGGGTGCGGCGGGCGACATGCTTTCGGCGGCGCTTTTAGAACTGTTTGACGACAAACAGGCAGTGCTCGACGAGCTGAACGCGCTCGGTATCCCCGGTGTGGAATTTAAGGCGGAAGTGAGCACGAAATGCGGCATCAACGGCACGTATCTTTCCGTTACGGTGAACGGCGAGGAGGAAGAAAGCGCTGACGTGCACGACCACGAACATCACGCTCACGACCATGTACACGCACATGAACATTCTCATGAACATGAGCATCACCACGACCACGATCACGAACATACGCATGAGCATGAACACGACCACGGGCATCACCACAGCAGCATGGCGGATATCGAGCATATCATCGGGCATCTGCCGTTGGAGGATGCGGTGCGTGCAGACGTGATTGCGGTGTATAAGCTCATCGCGGAAGCGGAGAGCCATGCGCACGGCATGCCGGTTTCGGAGATCCACTTCCATGAAGTCGGCACGATGGACGCGGTGGCGGACATTACGGCGGCGTGCTTGCTCATCCGCAAGCTTGCGCCGGAGAAGATTGTTGCGTCACCGGTGCATGTAGGCGCGGGAAAGGTGCGCTGTGCACACGGTGTGCTGCCTGTTCCGGCCCCGGCTACGGCGTATATTCTGCGCGACGTGCCGATCTACGGCGGGCGCATTCAGGGTGAGCTCTGCACGCCGACGGGCGCGGCTTTGCTGAAGCACTTTGCGGCAGCGTTCGGCGATATGCCGGTTATGCGCGTGCAGCGCGTGGGTTACGGCATGGGCAAGAAGGACTTTGAAGCGGCGAACTGTGTGCGCGCGATGCTGGGCGAAACCGGCGACGGCGCGGACTCCGTTTACGAGCTGAACTGCAACATCGACGATATGACCGCCGAGACGATTGGCTTTGCGGCGGAAAAGATTCGCGAGGCGGGCGCGGTGGAGGTCTTCACGACCGCCGTTATGATGAAGAAAAACCGCCCCGGCACGCTGCTGACGGTGCTGTGCCGCGAGGCGCAGAAGGAGGCCGTTGTGCAGGCGATTTTCAAACACACGGCGACCATCGGCATCCGCGAGACGCTGTGCCGCCGCTATGTGCTGACCCGCACGGAGGAGACGGTGGAGACCGCCCTCGGCCCGGTGCGCCGCAAGGTGTCTTCCGGCTACGGCGTGCAGCGCGCGAAGTTTGAGCATGATGACCTGGCGGCGCTCGCCGAAAAAAACGGGTTGAGCCTCACGGAAGTGATGGAAAAGATTGATAGATAAAATATAAAGGTTTATGGGCCTCGCGTTTTGCGGGGCTCTTTTTCTGTGTGCGGCAAAACTTGCAAAAGTGTTGCAAAGGAACTGCAAAAACTGTACGGCTTATATTGAAACAGCGTGGCGGGTGTGGTATGCTCTGGGCGTAGGAAGGTTACACAAAACCGAAAGGAGCATTGGTTATGAAACGGACGTTAAGGACGAAAATCTGGTGTGTTGTGTTGGTAGTTGCGTGCATCAGCAGCGTGGCCTTTGGCGTTGCAAATTTGCCGCGTGTGCAGGCGGAGGCGGTCTCCGGCGGCGTGGAGGTCACGGAGGCACCGGGGAATGAAGCAGTAGTTTCGGAAGAAAGCAAAGCGGAGGTGCCGGAGATCTCTGAAAATCCCGAAATCTCCGAAGTATCTGAAACGGCGGAGGTATCTTCTGCGAAAGAAGAATTTGAATCGCATTTTACAGCGGATGAAAAACTAGATTTCTCCAAGATACCGAAAATCGTTCGCACGGAAGACGGGAGCATTTCAATTGAAAACGGCGACGGCAGTTTTGATGCAGAGAATGACCCGTACTTTTCTGCATCGAGCATTTACGGCGGTAAAAATGTGAAAGTCACGATCAAAGACGTGCATATGTCCAATAAACTTGAATATGGCCTTACGCCGGCGGATAACGACTGCTTTGTTCCGTGGTGGATAAATGGTGGTTACCCGTGGCTGGAGACCTGCGAGCTGAATGAAGACGGCACGCTTTCTTCGCCGCATTATGCGTTTGCGTATGTCACAATCGGCTTTGAGAACACCGGAGATGAAGCGACGGGATTCCTTTCCGGGGAATACGCCATGGGACAGTATGACACAGACGGCTGCCCTTTGGATATGTCCGAGTGCACGACCGACAAGCGAGAGCTGATCAACGGCATTGCAGAAGTTCCGATAAATGCGGAAGACCCGAACAAGACCGGGAATATTCTGTTGGAGCCGGGTCAGACAAGAGAGCTTGTCTTCATATATCTTTTGTCTGACGAGAGCGTCTATGTGCGCACAGATGATGAAGCCGCTGAAAGAGACGGTGTGAAAAATTACATTGAGATTGTAGAAAACTACTTTATCGACGCCTATACGGAAACCGATTGCCGATATACAATCGATGTCAACAGCGGTTTGGGCCCGTTTGTGCACTATGACGTGAGCGACATTGTGAATGATTTCTTTACGGAGCACAAATAATTTTGATGGGAAGGCCCGGCTTTTGCCGGGCTGTTTCCTTATGTTTCTGCGGTTTTGCGGAGAAAAAGGAAATTTTCAAATTTTTTCATTTTAGAGTTGACAGAACGGCGCGAAATTGCTATAATATTAAAGCTGTATGACTCATTAGCTCAGTTGGCAGAGCACTTGACTTTTAATCAAGGTGTCCGGAGTTCGAATCTCCGATGGGTCACCAAGCGCGTTTTACGCGCTATGCGCTGGTGTAGCTCAGTTGGTAGAGCAGCTGATTTGTAATCAGCAGGTCAGGGGTTCGAGTCCGTTCACCAGCTCCAGTTGATTAAAACTGAGAACATTTTGTTTTCGTTTTCT